>Ga0075464_10001354_pt1 | contig 11013 bp, 11 predicted proteins | sample DEB19_08_DNA_5_FD_75068 | JGI IMG/M metagenome (GOLD analysis project Ga0075464, IMG submission 75068) | Aqueous microbial communities from the Delaware River and Bay under freshwater to marine salinity gradient to study organic matter... | ecosystem: Environmental > Aquatic > Marine > Coastal ...
ACCATGCTCGTCCGAGAAAACACCTTCAACCACGAAAATTTCTTCTCCACCGTAATGACGATGCGGATTGAAGTAAGTGCCAGGCGCCCAATTCACCATGGCAGTGTGGCTCGTGCCAAACTCTGACAGAGGTAACACGGTCAGGCCAGGCACCATTCCTTGTCGCCACTGGGCTTGCCGGGTCGGTACCACCACGCGCTCTAGATCCTGTGGGTCCATGTGTCGCAGCTTGACGAACAAGGTGCAACCGTCTTTGGAAAAAGGGGCGTGCGCAGAACCCGGCGGGTTCTTAATGTAAGTACCGGGACCGTAGTCACCTGACTCGTCGCTCAAGGTTCCGTCAATGACCAAAATTTCTTCGCCCAGCGCATGCGTGTGCAAGTCAAAGTGGGCGCCAGCCTCGTAGCGGACGACGGACGTAGCCTTGGCGACTTCGCCACCATCTCGAGCCAGCAAACGACGGTGCACCAGTGGCGACGGTGACGCAACCCAAGGCAGTGCATGGCTGTTCAAGATGCAGCGTTGCGTTACATCGGCATTCAGAAGAAAGTCACTCATGGTGGCAAATCGGCCTCAGTCAAGGAAGGATCTTGCTCGGGGAGGCACATTTTCTCGCCGTCCCACACTTGGCCACACCAGCAGGCGCCTTGCGCATCAATGATGCAGGTGCCGGTTCCACAACAGCGTTCGTCGTCTTGCATAAAAAAACCTCCGATGGTCTATGGCAGCAACGCAGAGCGTGTGCGGGAAGCGCGTATTCTCACCATTTCCGCATAATGCGGCTCAGCTTGAGGGTATTGAGGTGCTGAATGCGCAGCGTCATTCGTTGGGATTATTGCCTTGAATGCCCAGCTCAGCCTTGATGTCGAGCTGAACGCGTTCAAGCGCGTCAACCAAATGGTCTACCTCCGCCATGTCTTTCTCAGGCTGGGCTAACAAAGTTTCCAGCCTTGCCCGCAGGTCATCGTAATCTGACCGCAGGACTGAGATCGTGGATGCCATTATGCAAAGCGAGGGTTCGAGCGCTCTTTTTTCCGAGCCGCATTGCGCGACTCAGAGGGTTCTTTAGGGCCAGTTGGAACATCCGGGCTGGGAAGCAATTTGAGTAAAAACATCATTTTCCCTTTCAAATATTGAAAGCGTTCAACGCGCTTTGCAACACATGCCTGAAACTGGTGAAAGGCATGCCCGTCGAAATCTGCACCACCGCACTGAACAACAGCACGACCACGATGCAATACAAGACGATCCCCATCGACATTCGATGTGCGTAGAACCAAGCAGAAAAATTAAAGAGGCTCAAAATATAAAAAGACCCACAGAAAGAAGAGTTAAAGCGTTTTTTGTAACGATGATCAATAGTGACCGATGTTTTGCTGATGAGGTATCAGCCAAACCATGCGCTTCATGTCAGCGCGGTCTTACAGATGGGCTTTGCTGAGCCTGACTCATCAGACTAAACTGGTCCGCAATGACATTGAAGACACCTGGCCCATGGCCCTTTTTACGGCGCGCCGGCCTCGCTTCATTGATGCTGCTGGCTGGCTGTACGAGTATCGACTTGGCACCGTGGCCCTCTCCTGTGCGTGAGCTTGCGATCGATCGGGCGGGGGATGTCCAGACCAAGTCTGTTACGGCGCAACTTGCGACGCTCAGTCCAGTGCCGGTCATGGGTGCCGCCAGCGTGACGCCTGCACCTACAGCTGAATCGAGGCCCTACTCTTCAGCTGTAGCCGCACGCTTTCCCGCGCCCGACCGTGTGTACGACACGCCCGGCTTGAGCCGGGGTCGATCGACATGGACCAGCCAAGCTGAACTGACGGCTTGGTTGCACGAACAGGCCCGCCAAGCTGAGCGGACAGCCAGCGGACAAGCCGCCGTGCTGACAATCGGCCGCTCGCAAGAAGGACTTCCTATCGAAGCCTTGGTCTTGACCAGTGGCGCAGGAACTGACGCGGCATCATTGAAAGCCACTGGTCGCCCCACCGTGATGCTGCTGGCCCAGCAACACGGAGATGCACCTGCCAGCGCCGAGGCCTTGCTGGTGGTCGCACGTGAACTGACGCAAGGCGAGCTTCGGCCATTGCTGAGCCGTATCAATGTGCTGATCGTGCCGCGTGCGAACCCGGATGGGGCTGCGAAGGCCGCACACCTCACCAACAATGGTTTTGACATGGCGCTTGACCATCTCGTGCTCGAAACCCCTGAAGCACAAGCTATCGCCAAGTTGGCGCGCGACTACCAACCAACAGTCGTGCTTGACGCACAGGAATATCCTGCCGTGGGTGACTTTGTTGACGCATCAAGCGGACTCCCGAAATCCGATGCCTGGGTCTCTTATGCGACTACGCCCAATCTGCCGGAGTTTCTCACCAAGGCGGCTGACGAGTGGTTTTTACAGCCGCTTGTCAGCGCGCTCACGATCCAAGGCTTGAGCAGCGAATGGCCGTACAGCATCTCCACTGCCAAGAAAGCGAAAACCATCGCTTGGGCCAACCTGCAGCCAAACAACAGCGTCAATGCGAATGCCTTGAAAAACCACATCAGCTTGACCGTGGCGAGTCGCGGTGTCGGCCTCGAGCGAGCTCACAGTCAACGCCGAGTGCACACGCAAGTGACAGCCATCACCAGCGTGCTGAAAAGTACTGCAGAGCGCGCTTCAGAACTGGCTCAACTCAAGCCCTATTTGGACCTTGAAGTCATCGACCAAGCATGCCAAAAAGACCGCGTCATGGAGGCACAGGCGACACCCACACGCCGCACACTGCAGCTGCTAGACGCAAACAGTGGTGCTGACAAACCCGTGACAATTGAAACTCAGTCAGTACACCTTCTGCGCACTGTCAGAACACGGGTCAGCCCGTGTGGCTACTGGCTAAAAGCCAACGCAACTCAAGCCGTCGAAAGGCTGCGTTTGCATGGCATCCAAGTGATGCAGGTCAAAGATGTTGCGGCCTTGCTGGGTGATATTTATCAAGCCGCAGTGCCCGTCGCAGGTACTCTGAACTTAGCGGCAACAGCCCCTGTTGAGCTGCTGCGCGGCGTCGTGGATGCCCCCGCCGGCAGCTATTACGTTCCGCTGAACCAGGCTCTAGGCAACATGGTATTTGTAGCGCTAGAACCTGACTCGCCGAACAGCTATTTTTCTCAAGCCCTCATCGACGAGCTGAGCTCAGTGGCACGGGTGATGTCGCAGCCAGCTGCGAATCTCCGGGAACTGCCCTGAGCCCGTTCAGCCGAAGCAGCTTTAGCCCATGTGCAAACCGCCGTTGAGCGAAAAGTCTGCACCGGTGGCGTAACCACCTTCGTCCGAGGCAATCCAAGAAATGATCGAAGCGATCTCTTCAGGTTTGCCGAGCCGTTTGGCAGGCACGCCGGAGACGATTTTTTCGAGCACGTCAGGCCGGATCGCCTTGACCATGTCGGTCCCGATGTAACCGGGGCTGACGGTGTTGACGGTCACACCTTTGCTGGCCACTTCTTGCGCCAGCGCCATGGTGAAACCGTGCAGACCGGCCTTGGCTGTCGAGTAGTTGACTTGCCCAAACTGACCTTTTTGACCGTTGACTGAAGAGATGTTGATGACGCGCCCAAAGCCCGCTTCAATCATGCCTTCAATGACCTGCTTGGTCACATTGAACATGCTGTCCAGGTTGGTCGAAATCACAGCATCCCAGTCGGCCTTGCTCATCTTGCGAAACTGACCGTCACGCGTGATGCCGGCGTTGTTGACCAGAACACTGACCGGCCCGTGGTCGGCTTTGACTTTGTCAAAAGCCGCAACGGTGGACTCCCAGTCACCGACGTTGCCGACGGATGCGTAGAAGGTATGGCCGAGCGCTTTTTGCTCAGCCAGCCATTTGGCTGCGTCCCGCGTCGGGCCGCAACCAGCAACGACTTTAAATCCGTCTTTGTCGAGACGCTGGCAAATAGCGGTTCCGATACCACCCATACCGCCTGTGACGTAAGCTACTTTTTGTGTCATGTTCTGCTCTTTCGGTTCTTGTTAAAAATTATGGTCATCACATCCCGAGTCCAACCTGATGGCTATATTTCTATAGCGGTTGGTACTTTGAATTTGTCTCCGCCGAGAGTATTACTCTAAATTTAACGCTCCAGTGTCAGCGCAACACCCATTCCACCGCCAATGCACAGGCTGGCAATCCCTTTTTTGGCATCGCGACGCACCATCTCATGCAGCAGCGTCACCAAAATACGGCAACCGGACGCACCGATCGGGTGACCAATCGCGATCGCGCCACCATTGACATTGATCTTGCTGGTGTCCCAACCCATCTCTTTGTTGACGGCGCAAGCCTGGGCTGCAAAGGCCTCGTTGATTTCAAGCAAGTCCAAGTCTTGCGCGTTCCAGCCGGCGCGTTGCAGCGCTTTGGTCGATGCCGGCACCGGACCCATGCCCATGAAGGCCGGGTCGAGACCACTGGTGGCGTAGCTGGCAATGCGCGCCAGCGGTTTCAACCCCAACGAGGCCGCTTTTTTGGCGGTCATGACCATCACCGCGGCGGCACCGTCGTTGATGCCTGATGCGTTGCCGGCGGTCACACTGCCGGCCTTGTCGAAGGCCGGACGCAAACCCGCCAAGCCGTCGGCGTTGGTTTTGCGGTTGATGAATTCGTCAGCTGAAAAAATGATCGGATCACCCTTTTTCTGGGCAATCGAAAACGGCACGATCTCATCTTTGAACTTGCCGGCATCTTGGGCCGCTGCGGCCTTGGTCTGGCTGGACAGCGCGAGTGCGTCTTGCATGGCGCGATCAATGCCATATTTCTTGGCGACATTTTCAGCCGTGATGCCCATGTGGTACTGGTTGTAAACGTCCCACAGGCCGTCGACGATCATGGTGTCTGTCATCTTCCAGTCGCCCATCCGCTGACCGTCGCGTGAGCCATTCAGCACGTGCGGTGAGGCACTCATGTTTTCTTGACCGCCGGCAATGACGATCTCGCTGTCGCCGGTGGCTACGGACTGCGCGGCCAACATCACGGCTTTCAGGCCAGAGCCGCAAACAGCGTTGATGGTGAGGCCCGGAATAGCGTGTGGCAGGCCAGACTTGAGCACCGACTGACGCGCTGGGTTTTGCCCCACGCCCGCTGCCAACACTTGGCCCATGATGACTTCACCGACGAGATCGGCTGGCAGTCCAGAACGCTCAATCAAGGCTTTGATAACTGCAGCACCCAGCTCGGTGGCTGGGGTTTTGGCCAGCGAACCGCCAAATTTTCCAACGGCAGTACGAGCCGCTGAAACGATAACGATGTCTTCCATTTTTTGTCTCTTTCTTCTAGTTGATAGTGGGTAGCAAATAAGGGGGAAGGCAAGCCGGTCAGGCATTGACCTTGACGTAACGGCCAGGCGCTGGCTCGATGGCTTTGTATTTACGGCTGCCGTAGGTCTTGGGTGCAGCAATTTGCTTGCCAGCTTGACGCTTGAGCCAAGCCGACCAATCTGACCACCAACTGCCGGGGTGCTCAGTTGCACCGGCCAGCCATGTGTCATGGGTGGGCGTCAGCTTGTCACTGGTCCAATACGAGCGCTTCTTTTTAGCAGGCGGATTGATCACGCCAGCAATATGACCGGATGCGCCCATGACAAAACGCTTAGGGCCTTTGAGTACCTGAGTAGATGCGTAAGCGCCCTGAATCGGGACAATATGGTCTTCACGCGAGCCGTAAATATAGGCCGGCATGTCGAGCTTAGACAAATCAACGGGTTGACCACAAACATTCAGTTTGCCTGGCTTGACCAAGTTGTTTTCGAAATAAGTGTTGCGCAGGTACCAAGCGTAAAACGGCCCTGGCAAGTTGGTCGAGTCACTGTTCCAGTAGAGCAAGTCAAACGGTGGCGGCGTTTCACCCTTGAGGTAATTGCCCACCACGTAATTCCAGACCAAGTCGTTGGGCCGTAAAAAGCTGAAGGTCGAGGCCAAGTCTTGGCCCTTTAGCAAACCGCCCTGCCCCATCTGCATTTCGCGAAATTTGACGGCTGTCTCGTCGATGAAAATATCCAGAATTCCGGTGTCCGAAAAATCCAGCAAAGACGTCAAGAACGTCACGCTGGAAACCGGCTTTTCGCCGCGCGCCGCCAGCACCGCCAGCGCTGTCGCCAGAATAGTTCCGCCGACGCAAAAGCCGAGTGCGTTGATAGTCTTGGCGCCTGTGATCTCGCGCGTCACCTGGATGGCCTCAATCGCCGCGTTCTCTATGTAGTCGTCCCAAGTCTTGTCCTGCATCGACTCGTCAGGGTTGCGCCAGCTGACGACAAACGTGCGGTGGCCTTGCTCAACGGCGTAGCGAATCAATGAGTTCGCTGGCTGCAGGTCCAAAATGTAAAACTTGTTGATGCAAGGCGGCACCAACAGGAAAGGTTTTTCATAGACCTTGGCCGTCAGAGGCTTGTACTCCAGCAACTGAAAATAGGCATTCTCAAAGACAACAGAACCTTCGGTGGTAGCGACATTTTTGCCGACTTCGAAAATGCTTTCATCGGTCATGGAGACGTGGCCCTGACGCATGTCATGCATCAGGTTTTGCAGTCCTTGGGCAATACTTTCGCCTTTGGTTTCAATGGCTTTTTTCTGCGCATCCGCATTGAGCGCCAAGAAATTGCTGGGGGCCGCTGCGGCCAGCCATTGCTCAACAGCAAAGCGCACGCGGGCTTTGGTTTTCTCGTCGCCCTCGACTGCTTCAGCCATGCCCATCAAGGCCTGCGAATTGAGCATGTAAGACGAAGCAGAAAAGTGCGCCAACGGATTGCTGTGCCAAGCTTCGGCGGCGAAGCGTCTGTCTGCTGACGCAGTGGCTGGACCAGCCTCTGGCGAGAGGCCCTTGTTCCACAATGTGCTGGCTTCTTTGATGTAGGCCTGCTGAATTTCAAGCAGCTTGGCAGGATCAAATTGAAGTGCTGGCAATGCGTCTGCCGCATGGGGTAAACCCTGCATCATCACACTCGGCACCACCATCTTTTGCATACTCGAACCCAGGGTTTCCTGGAATTGCCGAGCCATCTCAGACCACTTTGCTTCAGAATTCATATTGCCTCTTCAATGCGCGAAGAACTGGTGGTCTTTTAGACAAGACTCTCATGCCAGCGTCTACAGTTACCCGACTATGGACAGATTTTATTTCGCTCAGCTTACTACGCACAAATTTATATGTACTTGATTGCCATTGCCTGGATGTATGTCGTGCTCTTGATGAGTATTGCCGAAGCCACCAACACCACCGGTACCGTTCTTGGCGCGCTGATCACATTTGTACTCTATGGCGCACTGCCTTTGTCATTGGTGCTTTACCTAATGCGAACGCCAGCGAGGCGACGTGCCATCAAGGCCAGAGAAAAAGCTGAAGACATGCAAAGAAAAACAGAGGATGACAACAATCAAAGCTTGAGCGCTTCAGTCGCGCCAGATGCAAGCGGCCATGCGCCCGGTGCTGCGCCCACCGACAGCATCACGGCGGTGCGAAAAGAAACGTGAAGGCTGACTCACGGTGCACCACTCGCCAGTGCCGTCATTGCCATAAATTTGGGTGATGCCAAGAGCGTTCAGTCTGAGTCGCGCCAAGCCGGGCAAGTCAGCCAAATACTTGGCCTGCTGGGACTTTTCTGACAACTCGGGCTGCTCGACAAACAACACACCGGCCGCCGGATGCACGGCTTCAAACGCGGCCCTCACTTCGGCCCCCACCTCAAAAGCCTTTGGCCCAATACAGGGGCCTAGCCAAGCAATGGTTCTGCCCGCGACTGCACCTTGGGCGGCACCGACCGATTCGGCGAAGCGTCTGAAGGTCGCCTCTAAAACGCCGTCAAAAAACGACTCTGCTGTCTTCGCATGGGCGCATAGGCCAGGCCCAGCCAAACCACGCCAACCAGCATGCGCTGCGGCCACAACGGGCTGATCCAAATGCGCAAACAACACCGGCAAGCAGTCAGCCACCATGATCGTGCAGGCGATTCCTTGCTCCCGTGTCACGCAGGCATCTGCAACCAACCCACCGACGCTGTCATGGCTCAGCTCCACCACTCCGGTGCCATGCACCTGCTGTAAAAATACTGGCTTACAACCGATAGCGCGCTGAAAGATCAGTCGATTGGCAGCAATGGCCGCAGACGCATCACCAACGTGGTCACCCAGATTCAGTGTGTCGTAGGGCGGCAGAGAAACGCCACCCTGACGCGTTGTGAAAACAGCGCGAACACCCTCTGGCGCAGGCCATTGCGGGATCAGCCAGTCGGCTTTACTCACTGTCTGGGCAGGCGGCGGGTTCTGCCAGCTTGAACGCAGGCAGTGCCATGCAAGCCTCGTAGGCACGCATGGTGCGTGGTAAGCCATCAAAGCTGACATCAAACCGGCTGGCATTGAAGATCTGCGGCACTAGGCAGCAGTCCGCCAGAGTCGGTGTTTCGCCATAGCAATACATAGAATCTGGCGACTGCGCTAGCTGACGCTCAAAGGCTTCTAGACCCTCCCGGCACCAGTGCCGATACCAGGTATTTTTAGCTTCGTCATCGACCTTCAGTTCACGCACCAAGTACTTCAGCACGCGCAGGTTGTTCAGCGGATGAATGTCACAGCCGATCGACTGCGCCAGTGCCCGCACCTTGGCGCGGCCCAAGGCATCAGCCGGCAACAAAGGCGGCTCAGGGTGGGTTTCGTCAAGGTATTCGATGATGGCCATCGACTGCGACAAGCGCTCGTTATCGATCTCCAGCAAGGGCACCAGCGTGTCGGCTGACAGTTCAACGTACGGCGGCTTTTTATGGTCGCCGCGTGCAATGTGCACCGACACATAGTCGTAGTCCAGGCCCTTGAGATTCAGGGCAATGCGAACCCGGTAGGAGGCCGAAGAACGGAAGTAATTGTGCAGTTTCATGCACAAAGCATACCGCAAGGAAAATCAATAATCGCCGCTGCCGCTGGCCAGACTTTCAAACTTCGTGATGCGGCTGATAAAGGCCAGCTTCACCGTGCCGGTCGGGCCATTTCGCTGCTTGCTGATGATGACCTCGGCAACACCCGGCTCCTTACAGGCTTCCTTGGTGTAATACTCATCGCGGTAAATGAACATGATCACGTCAGCATCTTGCTCAATAGCGCCAGACTCACGCAAATCGCTCATCATCGGACGCTTGTCGGGGCGTGACTCGACACCACGGCTGAGCTGCGACAGCGCAATGACGGGACATTGCAATTCCTTGGCCAGCATTTTCAAACCACGCGAAATTTCGCCCACGGCGGTTGCGCGATTTTCGTCGCTCATGCTGCTCGACACACTCATCAGCTGCAAGTAATCGACGACGATCAAACCGAGCTTGCCACACTGACGGGCAAGACGACGTGCATTAGCACGCAGCTCGCTCACCGTCAGGCCTGGTGTTTCGTCAATGTGCAGCGAGACGTTGCGCAGCTTTTCAATCGCTTCCGTCAGCCGTGGCCATTCTTCGTCGGACAGCTTGCCGGTGCGCAGATGCCCTTGGTCGATGCGACCAATCGAACCCACAATACGCACCGCCAGTTGTGAGGCACCCATCTCCATCGAGAACACCGCCACCGGCAGGCCTTCGTTGAGTGCGACGTGCTCGGCGATGTTGATGGCCAGCGCGGTTTTCCCCATCGAAGGACGCGCCGCCAAAATGATCAGATCGCCCGCCTGAAAGCCGGAAGTTTGCCGATCCAAGTCGTAAAAACCAGTCGGCACGCCGGTGATGTCATTCGGGTTTTCCGACATCTCGGTGACGCGGTCCAGCAGTTCGACCACCAGCGTGTCCATGCTGTGAAAGCCTTGCTTCATGCGCGAGCCTTGCTCACCGATCTTGAAGATCTTCTGCTCGGCTTCGTCCAGAATTGTGGCGACGGGCTTGCCCTGCGGATTGAAGGCGTTGGTGGCGATCTCGTCGCTGGCCTTGACCAGTTTGCGCAAGATAGAACGCTCGCGCACGATCTCTGCGTAGCGCCGGACATTGGCAGCGCTCGGCACGTACTGGGCCAGTGAATTGAGGTAGCTCAGGCCACCGACCTCGTCGGCCTTGCCCTGGCTTTGCAAGTGCTCAAAAACCGTGATCACATCGGCCGGCTTGCTGGCGTTGATCAGGGCGCCGACCGAGGCGTAAATGAGCTTGTGTTCGTAGCGGTAAAAGTCTTCGTCGACCAGCAAGTCGCCGACGCGGTCCCAAGCGCTGTTGTCGAGCAGCAGACCGCCGAGCACGCTGGATTCGCCTTCGATGGAATGCGGAGGAATGCGGAGTTGGGCTATTTGCCGGTCGGTGCTGTAACCAGCGTCTTCAAGGGTGGAGAGTACGGCAGACATGGGTTTCCTGTAAACACGACCATGTTAAGGCCAGAGTCGCTAAATGCCTTGGGATAAACCTGTGCATAACAGGTGCACCTGATGTGAATAGAGGGTGGAAATCCGGTGAAAAACAAATCATCGCACTGCCCGCCGTTCCGCCAATGAAAAAGCCGCCCCGAAGAGCGGCTTTTCGAGGGAGCTGAAGCTCTCTTAAGCGGATTCGCCGTACACCGTCACGGTGACGTCAACCACCACATCCGTGTGCAGCGCAACGCTGACCGGATGGTCGCCAACGATCTTCAAAGGACCGTTAGGCATGCGGATCTGAGCCTTCAAAACAGCGAAGCCTTGCTTAGTCAGTTCCGCAGCGATGTCAGCATTCGTGACCGAACCGAACAGACGGCCGTCAACGCCAGCCTTCTGTGTCAGCTTGACCACGGTGCCGCCGAGCTTGGCGCCTTGGGCTTGGCACTCAGCCAATTTAGCAGCGGCAACTTTTTCAAGATCAGCGCGCTTGACTTCGAATTCCTTGATAGCCAATGCGGTAGCGCGGCGTGCGCGGCCAGATGGGATCAGGAAGTTACGTGCGTAGCCGTCTTTAACTTTGACGACGTCACCCAGATTGCCCAGGTTGACAACTTTGTCGAGCAGAATAATTTGCATGCTTGTGCTCCTTACAGGCTACGGTGTTGGTCGCTGTAAGGCA
>Ga0075464_10001355_pt1 | contig 11012 bp, 12 predicted proteins | sample DEB19_08_DNA_5_FD_75068 | JGI IMG/M metagenome (GOLD analysis project Ga0075464, IMG submission 75068) | Aqueous microbial communities from the Delaware River and Bay under freshwater to marine salinity gradient to study organic matter... | ecosystem: Environmental > Aquatic > Marine > Coastal ...
CCGGAATCATAAAAAGCGAGGATGATACAACAATATATTTAGACTCATTCCAGTGTGCAACTCGGGTTATTTGCATTTTATTTACTTACATAAATATGTTTATTACGTTTGGTTTTATTATGCTTTCCGTTTATAAATTGTTTAAATTCGGCATCGGTATTACGTTTAATATAAAATTGAAACTAGTTTCAAAATATATAAGTATTGATATTTATTATGACAACTAAAGAAGAAAAGAAAGCCCAGTATCTTATCGCCAGAAGCAATGCGACCAAATGGGAGTTAGAATTAGATGACAAGTATAATGAGGAACAAGTCCTCACTATCATAGGGATGTTGTCATATATGGAAAATGTAGAAAGAGGATTTGGACATTGCAATGACCAGAAACTGTATAACTCTGAACGCGCGGAAGATGCAGACGCTGGTAATAATTTGTTTGCCGAAGCATGCGTTGGATTTGCATTTTCTAAGAAATACATTTTATTACGAAAACAAATGAAACAAATGAAAATGTAATACATATAAAAGCATTTTCGGACAATTTGTTAGTTAATGGATATTCAACGTGCAACCGAAATATTAGAATTAGAATTAATCCAAATTGTGAATAAACCATTCGTTAAAAAACAATACCACCGCCTCGCACTTCAATACCACCCAGATAAGAATGACAATAGTCCTGAATCAACTGAAAAATTTAAACAAATAAATGAAGCATACGACTACTTAAAAAATGCAACCGACTACTCGAGTAAACAATCGCCCCAAACACAACAACAACCACACGAAACATCTTATAGCGATTTATTGAGTTTTTTTATTCAGAGTGTTTTATTACGCACTACCAATAACGAACCCTTTATTAATATTGTTAAATCCATTATCGGGGATTGCACACAACTATCAATGACAATGTTTGAGGAGTGCGACAAGACTGTTATTAGCGAAGTATATGATTTTTTATGTAAATATAAACACGTTTTGCACGTATCGCCAGAAACACTCGCCGAATTAAAACGCATCGTTGTCGAAAAATGCAAGAACGACCAGATATATATTCTTAACCCAACACTTAAAGACTTATTTGAGGGGAATTTGTATAAATTAGTGGTGGATGAAAAGGTGTATTATGTTCCTCTCTGGAATGCGGAGACCTATTTTGATTGTGGTTCGGGAAGCGAATTGGTGGTTCGTTGTATCCCCGAACTTCCTGACAATATTAGCATTGATGAAAACAATAATGTATATGTGTCTGTTTCTATCAAACTAACAAATGAACTGTTAGAACGAAACACAATTGAGGTGCCAATATATTGCGACAAATCGGTTTCTGTGCCAGTATACGATTTGAAAATAATGAAACAACAAAATATTACATTTCGCAAGGAAGGAATATTTTCGATTAACGAACATACACCCATTTGCGAACAGTTTAAAATAACAGACATTATTGTATGCCTGACTTTGGTATAACAATAAAATTGAAATAACTAACAAATCTAACAATAAATGCAACGATTAATAAAAATGAATACAGATTTACATTTAATAGTGCAATTATTGAAGGGTGTTATTCCAGATGACATTTCTAACAAAATACTGCTCCTTTTATTGGGAATTGCAAGAACACCCTGTGCGAATTGCTTTCAATCCGCATACAATGAATATTTATTATATAAATGCAATGCATCGTGTGGGTTTCATTATGAAATAAAACCTCAACAAACTAAGACGCAAGAAATGGTTATGTGCGAGATACGAATGGCACAGTTTGACCGAGATTGTGGTAGAAAGAGGGCATTAGGTGCAATTAAAAACATTAAAATGTATATGAAATTGTTGGAGGTTCAATTTAAACAAAGACACATTTGTTAGATTTGTTAGATTATTAATTTATCATAAATTGTTTGTATTTTATAATATACTTCAGAAGTCGTCGTTTCACTTAAATTCTCAAGAAACTGTCCGCACAAACACGCACGAAAACTGGTGATTCTCAATTTTTCTAGAAGAATCGAATCCATATTGATATACGTGTCTAATATCTCAATTGTCAACTGGCGAATTAATTCCGCTTCAGGGTGCAGTGTATGAGTTATTTTATTATATGTCTCGGAAATGATGTCGTGCATTTTTCCATCTAATTCAATCCAAAAATGAATATAGTATAAGGACAATTTGTGATTTACCAAATACCCCATAACTATCTCGGGATGTTCTCCATTTTTTTGTAATGTTTTATACAAAATATACACTTGGGGTAATCGTTGAGACAATATATTGTGATTGAAAAAATAGGAGGAAATCTCGTGTTTGATTGCTTCCACACTCATATTATTGGATACACTCAATATTTTAAGTTATTATATAATGTTTTTTTGTTAGTCTTCTTCTTGATGCCATAATATTTAATTTACAATGATAATTAAGTTATTGAATTATATAATGCTAATAAAAAATATTATATAATTGACTTCCTATTCGAATCCACCCATTTATTCCTTCTTCTTCCCCGCAACCTTCTTCTTTTGAACCGGTTGTTCCTGAACTGGTGGTGCAACAACAACTTCCTCTTGTTGTTCTAAAACCACCTCCACTGGTGCTTCTTGTTGATGAGACTCATAATCATCCTCTCCATCAGAGTCATCCACCATAACCTCTTGTGCAACAGGTGGCGGTGCTTGGTTTGCAATCTTATCCTTATCCGACTTCTTGAGACGAATAAAGCAAGTTCCAGTAATAACTGGTCTGGGCTTTTGGACCGCCGCCTGAACCAACTTCCAAGTCATACCAAACTTTCCATTTGCAAACCACAACCCACCACACTGAATAATAGTAGCAATCTGTCCACCCTTTCTGATAAAGTCAAGAGGAGTAATAGCAGGATTACTCACATCCGGAAACAACTTCTCACCATCTTCGTCGTAAATCTCAGACTTCCAAACACCCTCCCATTGTGCGAGTTTCACCCTCAACACTGGTGCACGTCCACGGTCAGGTTCGCCAGTTGCCTTGTTCTTGCTATACTTCAACATTGGCGTCCACAACGCCTCCACCACATCCTCATTCTTAAGAATCTTGCCAAACCACTCCTTCGAATATTTAAGTGCATCCGCCTTCACCTTATTCTCCAGTTTAATCAAATTCTCCAAAAACGCATTCGTGTCCGCCGTCTTGTCATCATCGTCATTCGGAAATTGCAACGACATCTCAAACTTTCCATTTCCCTTGCCCGACTCATCCACAAAGTCCGAAGCACCCCAAGTTAAAAGAGTCGGTGTCGCCAATCTAACTCCCGAACTAGTCATTTTATTTATAATGTTAATACTCTTGCCTCCAGAAGGATTCGCCTTCGGGGCAGAATATTTAATATTGTCCGCATTGAATAGTGTTCCATCGATAATAGTGTCTGCCATTTGATATATGTAGTATTGATTAATCTTTAAATACATTTAATGACAATAAATACATTTCAATTTTTTTTCATTAAAGAGGAGAGCATAATGTAGGTTAAAATAATTTGTAATAAATCAATTTAAAATACAATACGAAAAGATTTTATTAATCGAGTATATATATGAATCTAATTATTGTGGATGTGAATATTGATTTACAAAAATCTAACAAACTAACAAAACCGAAACAAAAACAAGCGATAGCATTACCAATTAATGTAGACGAGCACCATTTGTTAGTTAATCACAAATACACAATAACACAATTGAAGTTAATTGCAAAATCCTTCTCATTGAAAACAGTAGGCGTAAAAACCGAACTAACTACTCGAATTCATTACTATATGACTTCTTATAAACACGCCCTTAAAATACAATCCACCTTTAGGCGATTCCTATCTAACAAATATAGAAGTCTTGTCCGGTTTAGGGAGACTGTAAATGATGCAGATTTTTTAACAATGGAAAATTTAGCGGATATTCCAAGAACACAATTCTTCAGTTTTAAAGATAAAGATGGGTTTATATACGGGTTTGATGCACTATCATTCTACCAACTAACCATTGTTAATAAAATGTGCGAGAATCCGTATAATCGTGCCGAAATTCAACAAAAAACGATGGACGATTTCAATAAACTATTTCGAATTGCAAAGTGTTTAAAACTTCCACTTAACACGGTTATTCAAGAAGACGAAAAAACACCTAATCAGGCACAAGAATTAAAAATTGTTGAATTGTTTCAAACAATAAACTCTTTAGGAAATTATGCAAACTATGAATGGTTTATGGCATTGGATACTCATCGATTATTGAGATTATTTAAAGAATTAAATGACATTTGGTCTTATCGTTCGCAAATATCAGAATCTGTTAAACGAGACATTTGCCCTTCTACCGGAAACCCATTCAGAAACGTCCATAGAATGAACCATACATCTCCGCTTTTTGTTATTCGAGAAGAAATATTATCCGTCTTAGAAAATATGGTTAACTTAGGAATTAATAAGGATAGTCAAACATTAGGGTCATATTATGTTTTGTGCGCAATGACTCTTGTTAGTTATGATGCATCTATTGCCCTGCCTTGGTTATATCAATCCGTTCAATATTATTAATTTACTCAAGATTTAGAAAATCTTGATGCAAATTTTTGATGAACTTTTTCTAAAAGTTCTGTTATGATATTCCGAGATGCAATATATATTGTTATGCGTTAAAACACTTAAAAAGAATCTATTTAGGTATAGTATAATATGTCATCCAAACAAAAGACCGTTAAGACTGCCACTGCCACTCCCGCTGTTGTTGAATCTGTTGCCGTGAAGGTTGAATCTGTTGCGCCTGTTGCTGAGAAGAAGGTTGCTAAGAAGGTCGCCAAGAAGGTAGATGAGACCCCAGTTGCTCTTGTTCTTGCTCCTGTTGTTGTTCCCGATGAGGTGGTTTCTGCCACTGTTGCGGTCGAGGCATCGTTGGCGGAGCAGTCTACCGACTTTTTCTCTAAGTTGCAACAGTTAGGTGCTGTTATTTCTGGACTTAAGTCTGAGTATCGTGCGTTGGAGAAGAGATGGACTAAGGAACTGAAGGTGTCCGCCAAGAATAGCAATAAGAAGAGAAAGCGTGCCGCTAATCGTGCTCCCAGTGGATTTGTGAAGCCTACCAAGATTAGCGACGAGTTGGCGACCTTTTTGGATAAGCCTGCCGGAAGCGAGATGGCGAGAACTGAGGTGACGCGTGATATTAATCTGTATATCCGAACTAACAGTCTGCAGGACAAGTCTAACGGAAGAAAGATTAACCCTGACCCCAAGTTGACCGACCTTCTCAAGATTAGTGCCGGAGAGGAACTGACTTACTTCAACTTGCAGAAGTATATGAGCCGTCATTTTGCCAAGACCGCGAAGCCTGTTGTTGCCTCTGTGTCCGCTTAAATAAAGAATATATTCAACATTATTGTTAAATATATTTTCAATCAAATTTCACACAAACTCATTCTCAATGTTTCAAGAATAGTTTTAATCTTTTTATTGTTTGGTGCCCTTTTATGATTCATCTTTGTTTTGTTAAATAATGTCTTCGAACACAGTATCCCATCTAACATCGCATCTGTATTAAAATTCGTTTTGATATATGTGCAAAACAATAATTGCTGTTCTTCTGTCTGTTTAAATTGCAATAACTTATCATTATTATCGCCACACCACTGAATAAATTGAGGATAATTATTTAATAAAATAACTGTTATAACATAATACACAAACACATTCGACTCTTCTTTGTATCGGTCTAACAATGACAGGTCTGTATGCAAATCCACATACTCTATATTCATATGAGCCAATACTTTAACCAGTTGGAAAAAACAATTAACACGCTCATAGTCAAGTAAAAAGGTGGCGTATTTTTCAAACACACCAGAATCATTGACAGAACTATCCGTCCATCTGAAACTGATAATAAGAACATTCATCACCCTCGCCCAGAATTCAGTATATGCCTCAAATAATAAAATAGGAGTTGGAATATGAAATGTCTCGCGAATCCGCAACTCAGATGACATAACATCCATCGCCGAGAAATCAAGTCCCAACGTATGAAACGATTCGTGGATAAACACCTTAAACCATTCTTCCTCACGATAAAGAACAATTTCCCCATCTACTGTAGGACACGATGTCGTCACCCCTGTATTCACGTGTGTCGGTGCAATAACCGTCTCTTTTAAATCTGGAACCTTCTTCTCAAGAGATGTTAGATACACAAATATTGTTAGAACAGGGGCACACATTTTAGTAGTATATTTACTCGCAACGCGAATCCACAAAATCATATTATCAACATATGCATTCATTTCACGAATGTTCGGTTCCTTCCACTTTTTATCAAGCCCCTTTTTTTCAAACACAAAATGAATAACAATCTTTTTACCTAACACATCCATCGTATATGTCGAATTAAACACCGACTTTGATTTAATGTGCACAAATATATTTTTATCCAAATATTTACCACTTGGCATACTAGTAGGCATTGGAATATCACTCTCCTTTTTTATTTTAAACATTGTTAAATTGTAAAAATCGTCTTTTAACGCCTTCTTTTCTGATTCTATCCAATGATGAGCTTCCACCATATCCGCCCAAAGAACCGATAAAAACGGAGTCGCCGATTCCATATGCTTTATACTATTATTCTTCAAAAAAAAACTTGTCATCAACTCACTTTTGTTAGTTGCATTCCATTTCATAACTTATAATAATAAGTGATAAAAATCCTATCATTTTAACCGGTTTCGGATTATGCAATGGTCTTCTATTTTTTTCATCGGATGATATAAATTAGTCGCATTTAATGTTTCAATATCCCATACATTACGGTGAGTTATAGTCAATAATTCTTCCGGTTGAATACAACTTAATTTATTGTGCAATGCAATTGTTGGAAATAGTGCTTCTAAGAAAAACAGTGTTTTGTTTTTCGAACCATATTCTTTTAAACATTGAAGCATTTTGTTAGACATTCTACAAGCACACATCATTCCACACACATAGGGTGGCGGTAAGTTCATACGAATTATTCGCCATAACCAGTCATTACGATTCGTCGCAAAAGTTAAATCACTATTACACAATAAATCATCATTTACATATTTTTCGTCAATCGCTACTAATGTCTTTTCACTATTGAAAAATACATCATCTTCTATAAACCACACTTGCTTATAACTATCATTGTGAATCGAAAAATAATAGACCGCCTTATCCCACCCAGAAACTGATTTTTTAAGTGTTATCGCACTTGTATTTATTATTCCAGACTTTTCACACACCGAATTCGGGATTTGTATTATATTTAATCGAGGAAATGAACCCTTTAACCCTGTGTATTTGTTGGCGTTATCGTCAATTATAATAAAAATGTCGTATTCTGTAAATGCATTTAAAAAATGTAAAAATGATGCATTTGGTTTATGTGTAATAAGACAAATAGCGTTCATAAATAGCATTAGGACATTATTATGTTATTATTTACGAACAATTTTTATGCCTTCTTTTGGGACAATTTAATAAAGTATGCTTTATATACACTAAATTTTTTATGGTTGTCGTAATTTTCATTATATAATACTACATGTTTCGAATTATGCGATTCTAATAAAATAATTCAACAATTTCAACCATTTTTTCTGTTGCATTATCTATCCAATATTGTATATGTTGGTTTAATGTTTCCAACCTTGTATTCCAATCGCATCGCTTACTCGCCATAATATTCATGACACCAGACTTGTTTAATTTCCAACACGATTTTACAAGTATCCCATATTGGTCCTTATAACTATCAGGGTTGAATCGTATAAATACAATGGGGCGATGTTGCAAGTCTTGAGATATTTCCATTAACCGCTTATTTTCGCAAGTGCAATCATAACCTGAATGTTTATTCTCATCAATTTCAATAATTATTATATGCGACCCCATATCTAATAATAAATCGGGGCGACGCAGAGAACAACCATCAGGAACCTTCCTATCAGCAACCCAAGTAAATTGTGGATAATGATGCAATAGACAATCAACGACCTCCTTTTCCTTCGTTTTGTGATTACGCATCGCAGGTTTAAGTATATTATTTGGATTATTCACAAAACAAGGCATACAATATCCTTCATATTTTCGGTTTCTTCTAGTATGACACCAACTACTAAGGCATAATTCTGACCCACCACACAATTTACACCTCGCTATTATTCGGTTGTGTTCACAAAATGAAGAACCATTGCATTCTCTACATTGCGTTTTTCGTTTTTGGTGTTCGCAAATTGCACTTCCACAACATTCTATACACTCTGACTTTTTCCTATTGTGGATACATATTGAAACTCCACCACACAACTTACACTCGGATTTTATTCGGTCGTGACCACAAAAAGAAGACCCTCCACACATTCTACATTTTGATTTTTGTTTATTGTGTTCGCACATTTCAGACCCTCCACATATAACGCATCGCGATTTTCGTTTATTGTGTTCGCATTTTTTCGTAATTTTCATTATATAATACTACATTTTTTATTTTAAATTCATATCAATTTTTATACCTTCTTTTGGGACAATTTAATAAAGAATGCTTTATATACACTAAATTTTTTATGGTTGTCATAGCGGTGTGGCACAGAGGAAGTGCGTTGGGCCCATAACCCAAAGGTCGGAGGATCGAAACCTTCTACCGCTATAAACTTTTTGTTAATTATCTATTAATTAATTCATTTATTTTATTATAACTTGATGGATTATTAACCTTGCAAATTTTGTGTGTATCATCCAAAGTGCAACCGGTAGATTTTGAACATATATTATAACATTCATCTATTTGTTGAATCCATCGAATAAATTTTGGATTTACATATATGTTTCTTTCTGCTTTAATATAATTATCATATTTGCCATCCATTATTATTCTAACAACTAACATGCATTTAAATTATAATGGTTGTGGAAGATTAAATCTCACCGCTATATCTATTTCGGCATTCCTTTTTTGTTCGAATAGTGCACCAATGTTTCTATCCGTATATTCAGGAAATTGTAAATTTCTAATGTCCGCCATTTCATCTAACACATCTGATTCAATTTGTTCTTTTATTTGTTCAATATTTTCGTTATACTTACGCTTTTCGACATAATAAAACATCTGATATAAATTATTTATTATGTCTTTTTCTAGTGAACCATTTTGTTTTTGTTTTTCTATTTCCGTTTTAAAATCGCCATTTTGCAAAAGAACACTAAATTTTTGGTTTGTTTTATCATTAAAATTTAGACGCAATAATTCCATTAAGCTAACATTTTGTTGTTCTTTTAATGCAATCCGTTTTTGTATTTCAGCATTTATTACATTACTATCACCCATTGCAGACCCACAAGCCCATCCATAGTATGCCGGAAATTGGGTTAGGCGCTTACCATCTTTTCGCGAAACAGAACACAATACATTTAATGCTTTAGTGTATTTTCCAAGGTCGCACAATTCTTCAATTATTCTTTTCACGGGATTGGGGATTTTTTTAGATAACCCAAAATCAATTAATAATGGTTTGCCCACAATTGGATACGACCTACTTTGATTAAAGTAAGTAGTGGATGTTTTATTAATCATAATATTCCCCCTATGAAAATCCGCGTGTGAGTATCCAGTTTTTAACGCCATCTCTAACAACAAAAACATCGCCATTTCTTTATATACATTAGGGTCATTATTACTCAACATGTCATATCCATCTGCAAATTCCATTGCAAAAATGCCTATATCAAACTCGTTTATTTTTGATAGAATGTCTGCAATAACGTGTGATGCGACATTATCGTTTGATGCATATTTCAAAAAATCGCCCATAAATATATGTTTAGACATTTCATCTTCTAAAAATGTATCAAACACGATTGCCGGACAAATTGGTTCTAAAAAATCGTTTGTTTTTGAATAAATGTATTTTTGTAGGTTTATTTCTTCCATACACTCCCGTCTAGTCGCAAATTTGAATTTTTGTTCTTCTCCTAATATTTCTATATAAATGTCAGCATTTTTATCTTTTTTTATAAAATTAAGTTTGAGTAATAGTGTGCTTATTTTTGAACCATGTGTATCCACACTAGAACTTATATAAGTGGAATTTTCAATATCATTTATTGTTAGTTTAAATATAAGACCATATGCACCATTTGTCAATAATTCAACACGTGAATTTATTAAAAAGTTGTCAAACGCCTCTTTTTCTTCAATCAATGGGTTTGATTGCATAATCCCACGCCCCTTTATTCCATTTACCCTATTTTTATTTGTTTGGCGTGGTTTCTTTCGTCTATGCTTTCTTATTGATTTCATTAATATTATTAAATATTATAATTTCAACTTATTTTTACCATCTATCAATTGTTTACGAACACGCATCAATGCCATCGCAGGCTCACATTGCATCCCTCGTCGATGTATCATTATTTTTGCATTCATCGTATTCATTAACGCCTCCTTTAAATCGGGGTGTTGCGTAAATTTGGCAACTAACGCCATATACATTGCATCTTCCTTCTTAAAACCACCGTCCTTAGAAACCCCCCGCTCTCGATAATGAATTCCTCTGTGTATCCCCGTTTTCCGCCCCGCCGATTTTGCCATCTCGACATTATTTGCAATCTCCATCCCCGAATTAATAGAAAATTGGCGATAGAAATTGGGGTTGTTTTTCTTGAATTTTGAACCCTGATAATAGTGTTCGGCACTTAACCATCGTCGCCCATCCAGCTCAAACGGTTGCATCCACTCATTCGACAATTTATTGCGCCACTTAGCATCCGACGATAATTCCGCATATTCAGATATTAATTGTTCCGGTATATGCTCTCCGTTCCCGTGCCCCGGAAGATTATTGGATGATTGTTCGTGCACCACAAATACAATATCATCGTCAAATAATTTATCTCCGAAAATAATTTGCACATTATCTGTGGTTGATTTCATAAACTCGGGAATCGTGGAAAACCCAGTTGTTTCATA
>Ga0075464_10001356_pt1 | contig 11009 bp, 6 predicted proteins | sample DEB19_08_DNA_5_FD_75068 | JGI IMG/M metagenome (GOLD analysis project Ga0075464, IMG submission 75068) | Aqueous microbial communities from the Delaware River and Bay under freshwater to marine salinity gradient to study organic matter... | ecosystem: Environmental > Aquatic > Marine > Coastal ...
AAAAAAATATGGTGATTTTGAAATGTATGTAGACTGGAAAATTACAGAACAAGGAGATGCTGGCATTTATTTAAGAGGATCGCCACAGGTACAAATTTGGGATACTAGCCGTCATGAAGTTGGGGCGCAAGTAGGCAGTGGAGGTTTATATAATAATCAAAAAAACCAGCGTACTCCGTTAGTGGTTGCCGATAATAAAATTGGCGAGTGGAACAACTTTCATATTATTATGAAGGGGGAACATGTTACCGTTTATTTAAATGGAGTTTTAGTTACCGACAACGTGATTTTAGAAAACTACTGGGACCGCGCTTTACCCATTTTTGCAAAAGAGCAAATTGAATTACAAGCACATGGAACTTATGTAGCGTATAGAAATATTTTCATTAAAGAAATCCCAAATAATGAACCAATACAAATTTCTGAAACAGAAAAGAAAGAAGGATTTGTGTCTTTATTTGATGGACTTACGCTAGATCAATGGATGGGTAATAAAACAGGATACATTGTTGAAGATGGCGCTGTAGTAGTAAATCCTGAAGACGGAAGTGGTGGTAATTTATATACCAACAAAGAATATGCTAATTTTGTATATCGATTTGAATTTCAATTAACACCTGGCGCCAACAATGGAATTGGTATTCATGCACCACCAGCTGGTGATGCTGCTTACGTAGGTATGGAAATACAAGTATTAGACAATGAAGCACCTATATATAAAGACTTACAAGTGTATCAATATCATGGATCTGTTTATGGTGTACTTCCTGCAAAGCGCGGATATTTATTGCCAACAGGCGAATGGAATAAAGAAGAAATTATGATTAACGGAAGTAAAATAAAAGTGACTTTAAATGGAGTTGTAATTAACGAAGGGGATATTAAAGAAGCGTCAAAAAACGGAACCATCGATCATAAAGAACACCCTGGCCTTACTAGAACTACCGGCCATATTGGATTCTTGGGACATGGGGACGTAGTAAGATTTAAGAATATGAGAATAAAAACTTTATAATATTTTAGGCATTATGCTTTTTTAAAACATTATTAATACTCTTTTTAAAAAGCCTCGCTATGCGAGGCTTTTTAATTTTAATAGTTTAACTCTTTCTCTTTTAATAATTCAAATATTTTGTAGGAAACAGATTCTTTGTTGATGGTAGGTAATACATAGTCATCAATTTGACTCACCGGTGTAATTCTTTTTGTAGAGCTAGATATAAAAGCTTCTTGCGCTGTTTTTAATTCTTCAATATGTATTGCACGCTCCTCTATTTTTATATTATTAGCTAAAGCAATACTTATTATATTTTTACGAGTAATGCCTTTAAGCATATGCGTTGCAGGCGTGATAAGGATATTATCTTTTAACATGAAAAAATTAGATCTTGGACATTCTCTTACTATACCAGTTTGATGATACAAAATATCATCGGCATTTTGAGATTTCATCCAAGGTTGCAACCAAATAGCCATTAAATAATCGGTGGTTTTTACTTCCCATAATTGGCGCTGAAACTCATGGCTAGCTAACTTTATACCTTTTAGGGGCATAGTTTCTGGAGGTGCAGTTAACGGCTGTTGTAAAACTAATAATCTAGGAGCAGTTATTTGATAACCGTCCGCAGAATCACCACCGCCAATAATTAATCTTATGCCGCTGTAGGATAAATTATTTTGTTCAATTAATTGATACACAATTTTAATAACAGCTTCTCTGCTTTCTAAAATTCCTAAGCGCATAATAGAAGCTGAATTATAAAAACGATCTAAATGATCTTCTAAAAACAAGGGTTTATTATTGGCAACTCTTAAATAATCAAAAATGCCATAACCACGTTGAACCAATAAGTCCGTAGCGGGTACCCCCGCAGTATTTAATGGTAAATAATGCTTGTCTATATAACAGATAACTGAGTTCAAATGAATATTATTTAATAACCTAAAATTAAAGCATCTAGTTCAACCAACTTACAATAATTGTAATCATATTTTAAGTAACTTAGGATATATAAAACCAACAGCGATGCTAGACAGAAGAAAATTTTTAGCGCAAGGGGCCCAAGCGTCCATTGCAGGATTGTTTTTAACAAAGGGTTTTGCAACACCAAGTCCCTTGTTATCAAATATTGGAATCAATTTGTTTTCTTTGCCTAAATTATTAGAGGCAGACCCTGCTAGTTCCTTTAAAATGTTAGCTGGCATGGGCTATAAGGAAATCGAATTATACGGACCTTACCCTTTTAGCACAGAAAAGGCTAAAGCAAGCTGGGCATCAGTTACCGACTTAGTTGGTTTTAAAGGAAGTGGCTTTTTTGGAAAAACAATAAAGGAAACAAAAGGGTTATTAAACGACAACGGCTTAATCACCCCTTCTATACATACCGACCTAGATACCCTTTCTACTAATATGGCTGCATTAGGTGAAGCGGCCCAAACATTAGGTAATACTTATGTTGTTTTGCCTTCCATACCAGAGGACAAAAGAAAAACACTAGACGATTATAAACGAATGGCAGCGCAGTTTAATAAAATTGGAGCCGACGCAAAAGCGAATGGCATCAAATTTGCATACCATAATCACGGTTATGGATTAAGTCAGATGGAGGGACAAATTCCATTAGATATTATATTTAATAATACAGATCCAAGTTTAGTATTTTTTGAGATGGATTTATATTGGACCACGGCAGGTGGTGCAGACCCGATTCAATTATTAAAAACGCATAAGGATCGTTATAGATTAATGCATGTCAAAGACATGAAGCAGAAAGTTCATTTCTCTGGCGACGGTGGAAGTCCTAAGCAATGGACCGAACTTTGGGATTTCATGACCACTGCAGGTGACGGTGTGTTGGACTTAAAAAATATAATCACTACTGCCAAGGCCAATGGTGTTAAGCATTTTGTAGTAGAACAAGATATTGTAAAGTCTCCCGAGATTGCACTTAAACGCAGTCATGATTATTTAGCTTCTCTAGGAAAATAAATATAAAATGTTAATTGAAAGTAGTTGGTTACTGGGAGGTATATTTTTAGTATGTGCTACTTTAATTTGGATTTTTGGCATACGACTTACCAAAGCCATAGACACCATTGTGCATTATTATGGATGGGGCGAAGCTATTGGAGGAATTGTTTTTTTAGCAATCATTACCAATTTGCCAGAAATTGCTATTACCGCTGTGGCAGCATATCAACACGAATATGATATTGCGGTAAGTAATATATTAGGAGGCATAGCCATTCAAACAGTAGTCCTGGTTTTAATAGATGCATTTGGAGTAGGAAGAAAAGGGCCACTAACACATAAAGGACATTCCAACATTTTAATGGTAGAAGGCTGGACTGTTATAATTATCTTAGCAATGGTTTTACTTGCCCATCAGATTCCAATAACAAATAAAATATTTAGGGCAACTCCTTACGAATGGTTAATGGCAGCATTTTGGATTGGTTCCATATTTTGGACTAAGCACTTATATAATATTCATGCTTTCAAAAAACAAAGCAAGATTCCCACCGTTGACTTTAATACAACTACTATTTTAGATAAAATTTCCATTACAGGTCCAGCAAAAATAAAACACTCCAAAAAAACACAAAGCATTTCTTCTGCCATATTAATTGTTATCATTGGGGCTATTATAACTTTATTTGCAGGATATGGACTAGAGGTGTCAGGGGAAGTATTAAGTAAGAGATGGGGTATTAGCGGGGTATTGTTTGGCTCTACCATTTTGGCCTTTTGTACCGCACTTCCAGAAATATCAACTGGCATTGCCTCTGCTAAAATTAGAGATTACGAAATGGCAGTGAGTGATATATTTGGTGGCAATGCTTTTTTACCCTCTTTGTTTTTAATGGCAGCATTAATTAGTGGGGACAGCATTCTTCCTAAATTACAGTTTTCAGATATTTATTTAACCTATGTTGGCATTGGATTAACGCTAGTCTATATAATTGGAATGAAATGGCATTCAAAGCGGCAATACTTTAATTTAGGTATTGACTCCATAGTTGTTTTAGTACTCTATATATTAAGCATTATTGGATTGGTCTTATTGTAAAAATAGAAACTAATATAAAAATTAAACAAATAAAAAAGGCAACTCTTTCGAATTGCCTTTTTTATTTAAAATTTTGCGTCGTTTATTTCTAACCAATAGCCATCTGGATCTTGTAACCAAATTTGGTGTACACCGTCTATCCTTGTTGTGATAGCGTTTTTATTTCCTGCTACGTCCTCAAAGGACATATTCGCGTTACGCAATTTTGCAATAAATGAATCGAATTCAGCTACTGAAAAACAAGTATGTTGATTTTTATAATACTCTTTGAATTTATCTGCACCCAAAATTATATGCATTGTACTAATTGGAGAAGTTCTTAACCAAATATGGGCATTGTCGTGAAATGGCTCTGGCACAGTGTCTAGTCCAATAATGTTTTGATAAAAGTCGCCTGACTTTTTTAAGTCAACTACATATATTGCAGTATGATTAATAATGGCTCTTGACTTTGGTTTTATTTCTTCACCAGGGTGGTATTGTGATTCCTTGTGTTTTAAAACATCGTCTTTATAAAAATACACAGTCTTGTAATCATGATTTATATAGCCATTTGTTTGGTCTGTAAAATGGGTAGAATTAACATCACTACTACTACCTCCAGTTAATATTGACTTGGCTTCTATTTTTGTTCCGAAAGAAACGGCGGTAACAAAAGTATTACCAGACACCCCATATCTTATTTTAGTATCCTTAGCTTTCTTACTTACAAAAGCATTGGTTGATCCCATAAATCCAGGTGTTGCAGTAACTGCCCAGCTCAATTTTGCATCTGAAGGCTCGGCTTTATAGCCATTTCTTTGGTAACGATTTATTTTACCCCAGCTCATTTCCCATGTTCCCCAGTCTTTTTTCAAGTCATTCAAAACCAGACCTAGTAATGTTAATAGCTTATCATCGGACACGCCGGTTAAGCTAATATTAGATCCGTTGATCACACCATATTGCTCCTCTGCGGTTAATGGTTTTTTTAATTTTTCTAAACTAGTATACATTAATTTTTCTACCCAAAATACGGCCAAAGTAGTTGCTATACTATTCGTGTCCGCACGATAATTCCATTTAGCTAATGTTGCTATTGGCTTTTCTAATAAATTTTTTATAGAATCAACTTTGCAATTTTCATATGCTTTCAATAATGCGGGTAGGAATCTTTCACCAGACATTAAATAACTATCATTAGCCATATTAATAATAGTATCAATGGTAGCAGCATGCACTTTATTTAATAAACGAACCGCATTCATGGCTCTTGGCGTATGACCATCTGGACGCATATATTCAGGTTTACTTGCAATTAAACTGTCAAACTTACCAGCTCCATAAATAGGAGTTGAATTACAGTTTTGTACAAAGCCATTTATAGGATTAATAAAATGTGGGATATCATTTAAACTATGCACTCCTTTCCAATCTGTTTTTGAAGTGTTGCCTGGAACAATTCTTTTCCAATCAAAACTACTGTCTCTAATAGGAACAAAGTTACCATGCCAATAAGCAATATTACCCGCCTTGTCTGCATAAATGGTGTTGGTCCCTGTCATCACTCTTTTATTTAAATAAGAAACAAACTCTTTGTTCGACTTACTTTTAGTGATATTCCATTGTACAGATAATAATTCAACATTGTCAATTTTAGTGCTGGCGCTAATCCATTGATTGTCTTTTTTAGCAACTACGGGACCGTGTTTTGTTTTATACACTGTAAATTGAACTGGCTTAAGTTGATTGCTATCTTTATATAATAGCGTCACAATGGAAGAGTCTACTGGCAACCATGTAGCATCATACTCATACAATAATTGATTGTTCTTAGTTTGTATGTTCTCGGCATATAAATCTTTTGCATCAGACAGAGTCACTGTATGCATCCATCCACAAAAATCATTAAACCCTTGCCATATATGCATATCCCCTAAAAATGGCGCACCATATACATTTAAACCTTCCTCACTTACTAATTGGACTTCAATTCTATTATAAAATTCAGAATGTGGATTGATTAATAAAATAGGTGCTTTTGATGCTGTATTTTTTCCGGCAATCGCCCAACCATTAGATCCTGTTTGTGTTTCTTCGGAAGGCTTTGTATTTTGATACACTAAGTCCTTCGTAATTTTAATTGGATACATAGCGCGTACGTCTGCCTCTGAAATATTTAAAGTCTCCATACTTGAAATGGAGTTCAGTAGGATATACCAGGGTTGCACCTGTGTTATTAATTGTGGCTTAGTTTCAGGATGCATTAAAATATAATAATTAATACCTGCTGCATACGCGTCGCAAAGTTGCTTCATGTAGGGAGTACATTTATTATAATATTGTTTTGCTTTTACACTATCAACAAATATTCTAGCAAGCAAATCCTTATAAAGTGATTTCTTTCCATTCAACTCTGCATCACGACCTAGTTTACTTATTAAGCTTTGTTCAATACTTGGAAAGTAGGATTCACACTGTACATACATCATCCCAAATACAGCATCGGCATCGGTTTTGCCATATACATGTGGTACACCCCAATCATCTCTAATAATATTTACACGGCTTGCCTGTGTTTTTAATTGTTGTATTTGATTCGTAGAAAAGGGCTGTGCAAGCAAAACATTACTTGAAACAACCGCAAGTGCTAGCATAAAAAAAGACTTAATTGTCATATTTGAATATTTAATAAAACCTAAATAGGTTAAATGTAAATACAATATACAATTAAGTCTTTATAAAATTTCTTCCAATTGACTACTGGTAATCACTTTCATTAAAATCATCGTCTTCAAATCCCATGCTACCCATATTCATAATACTTCCCATTAAATCTTTAAACTCAATTTTTCCGTCAATCATTTTTTTAGAAATCAATGAGTAGCTAGAAAGACCGTGCAAAACAAATTCCATTAATAAAGCAGCTTCTTTTTCGTTTGCTTGAGGAAAATGTTTTTTCACTATACCATACAATCCATCTACTTTATATAAGCTAGCAATTTTATCAGCATCTTTCATATCCAAGAATAAATCCAAATGATTACCTCCGTCAAACCAAGCTGTAATTGCTTTATAAGGATTTTCTGGCGCTTTTTGGTCGGCAGATTTTTTTCCAGAATTACGCTTTGTTTTTGCTAATTCAGGGTTAGGGAAATATTGTACAAACTGAGTTCGAATAGACTTATTCAATAGGTTTAATGCAACTTCATACGGACCTTCCTGTTCTCCCTCATATACTAATTCAATCTTACCCGTAATAGAAGGGATAATGCCAGACAAGTCGCTAATCCATACCTGTGTCTTTTTTTCGTTATGCATTATGGCTCTTCGCTCAGCACTACTTACTGCATTTTCATAAGCCGCAATTGTTAAACGCGCACTAACACCACTCTTCTTGTCTACGTATTCATTATTTCTAGCTTCAAAAGAAACCTGCTCTACTAGTCTCTTGATTAAATCGCTTACATCCACTTTGTCTTTCTGTGCATCACTTATATGCGCTTCTTGTTCTGTAATCATTAAAGCCGTTTCAAGGCTCTTAGGGTAATGCGTTAAAATTTGACTTTGTATACGATCCTTCAATGGCGTAACAATGCTCCCTCTATTAGTATAATCCTCCGGGTTAGCTGTGAACACAAATAAAATATCTAATGGCATGCGTAGTTTAAAACCACGAATTTGTATATCACCTTCCTGTAATATATTAAATAAGGAAACCTGGATTCTTGCTTGTAAATCGGGTAATTCGTTTATAACAAATATGCCTCTATTACTTCTAGGAATGATACCATAATGAATCACTTTCTCGTCTGAAAAGCTCAATTTTAAATTAGCTGCTTTAATAGGATCAATGTCTCCAATTAAATCTGCCACACTAACGTCGGGAGTAGCTAGTTTTTCACCATAACGCTCCGTTCTATGTAACCATTTAATAGGAGTGTCGTCGCCATGTTCCGCAATTAAGTCAATTGCAAACTTGCTTAATGGTTTTAAAGGATCATCGTTCACTTCAGATCCCGCAACAATTGGTATATACTCGTCTAGCAAGTCTACCATTTGGCGTGCTATTCTTGTTTTTGCTTGACCACGTAGTCCTAAAAACAAAATATTATGTCTACTTAAAATAGCTCTTTCTGTATCTGGAATTACCGTATCCTCATAACCCATAATACCCGTGAAGGCATTTTCTTTATTTTGGATACTGCTAATTAAATTATCTCTAACCTCGTCCTTTATAGACTTAGATATGTATTTACTTTTTTTAAGTTGTCCTAAGGTGTTAATCTTTTCAATCTTCATCATATGCTTTATTAAATCTATTTATTAGTATACTGTTTTTCTTTTGCCACTTTCAAAGTCATTAAACAAAAATGCACCTAGTTTATCTAAGGAAGCGAAGAACGCTTTACCATTATTCATTTCGGTAAATTCTTGAACAAAGTTTTGTAAATACGGATCGGAAGCAATCATAAAAGTAGTGATTGGAATTTTAAGCTTTTTACATTGTGCAGCTAAATTGATACAACGATTCACTACTTTACGGTCTAGTCCAAAACTATTTTTGTAATATTTTTTTCCAATTTTCAAACAAGTTGGTTTCCCGTCCGTGATCATGAAAATTTGTTTGTTGGGATTTTTTCGACGGCGTAATAAGTCCATCGCTAATTCAAGACCAGCAACAGTATTGGTATGATAAGGACCTACTTGTAAATAAGGCAGGTCTTTAATTTCAATACTCCATGCGTCATTTCCAAATACCACAATATCTAAAGTGTCTTTAGGATATTTAGTAGTGATTAATTCAGAAAGCGCCATAGCCACTTTCTTTGCAGGTGTGATTCTATCTTCTCCATATAATATCATAGAGTGCGAAATGTCAATCATTAAAACGGTAGAAGTTTGTGTTTTAAAATCACTTTCGCGAATCATTAAATCTTCTTCCTTCATGGTGAAATTCTCCACCCCATTATTAATTTGTGCATTACGAATACTCTCCGTAAAATCTATTTGTTCTAACATGTCTCCAAACTGGAAAGCACGTGTGTCCGGATTTAGTTCCGTACTTGGACCCGCCTTTGTGGTTTGATGATTTCCCTGTTTAGCTTTTTTAAGTTTTCCAAAAATGTCTTCTAAACTTTTCTTACGAATAGTTTGCTCCGACTTAGACGTGATTTTGAAACTTCCATCCTGTTCATTCTCTTTTAAATAACCATGCTCTTTTAGATCCTCAATAAAATCACCCATCCCGTATTCGTCATTGGTTAATTTATGTTCACGATCTAGCTGATTAAGCCAGTCCAGAGCATCCCCCGCATCCCCATTGGTATAGGTCAATATTTGAGTAAACAAATCCAACAATTGTTCGAATTTCGATTTGCTGTTTTCGTTTGGATTAAAGTTTAAAAAGCGATGTCCTATCATAGCGTGCTGGTTCTAATACTAAACAAATTGAATTGGATATAGTTGTCTTTATTTAGAATAACTACAAATTTAAATTTTATATGATTGAGTACCGTTTTTATATGATGGAAAAGCGATTTATAAATGTTATTTATTTGCTAAGCCTGTAACAAAAGCCCCTAATTTCCGTCTTAATGGCCTCGAGCTTCAAATACCACTCGTCTTTATTTTTTTACCGTTAAGCATTATACATGGTACCTTGTATAACCTGCTTCCGTAATTTTATTCTAAATCATAACAAATGAAATCTTCTCAATATATAATAGCCCTTATTTTAATGGGTTCAATAAATTCACAAATAGCTAATGCTCAGTCTATTAGCGAAAAACCTAAGAAGTTAATTAATGACAGCACACAGGTTAAAAAGAGTTTGATGAGTGCAGACAGCGTACATAAGCTACAAGAAGTCCTAGTCTCAACCAAGAAACCAATGATTGAGCAAAAGATTGATCGTACCGTAATAAATGTAGACGCTTCTCCCAGTAATGCAGGCTCTAATGTTATAGAGGTATTGGAAAAGTCTCCAGGGGTGAGTGTAGACAAAGACGGTAATATTTCATTAAAAGGGAAGCAAGCTGTTTTAGTTATGATAGACGGAAGGCCTAGCTATTTAAGTCCTGCCGATTTATATAATTATTTAAAGAGTTTACCGTCCACTGCGATAGATCAAATTGAATTAATGACGAACCCGCCCGCTAAATATGATGCATCTGGTAATGCAGGGGTGATAAATATTAAAACAAAGAAGAATAAAACCATTGGCTTTAATGGTACCTACAATGCAAGCGTAGGACAAGGTGTATACAATAGAAATAGTAACAGTTTGAATTTGAATTATAGAAAGAACAAGTTGAACGTTTTTTCAAATTTGAGTTATTCTAATTGGGAGGGGTTTAATGATCTGAAAATTCTAAGGAGGTATAAGGATAATAATGATAATATTACCGCAATTTTTGATCAAAGAACGTATACAAAAAATGAAAACAAAGACAATTTAAATGCTAAAATTGGATTTGACTATACCATCAATAGCAATACAAATATTGGTGCTGTTATTTCTGGTTTTATAAACCCAGATAAGATTGGCAATAATAATATTAGTTATTTAAAAAATTCAAACAATATTACCGACTCTATTGTAAAGTCGGTGAATGATCTTACAAATGAATGGAAAAATATATCGGCTAATCTATATCTGCAACACAAATTTGATAGCTTAGGTAAAGAAATTAGTATAGACTTAGATGGTAGTAAGTTTTATTCAAACAGTGAAAGCTATTTAAATAATCAAATGTTTAATGCCAATAATAGCTTTAGGTCCAAACAAGAATTATTAGGAAAATTCCCCATAGATATTCAAATATTTTCAGCAAAGACCGATTATAGTCATCCATTAAAAAATAAAGCAAAATTTGAACTAGGCGCAAAGTCAAGCTATGTGCAAACAACGAATGGTGCTAATTTTTTTAATATTATTCCAGGAGGACAAACTATTGA
>Ga0075464_10001357_pt1 | contig 11001 bp, 17 predicted proteins | sample DEB19_08_DNA_5_FD_75068 | JGI IMG/M metagenome (GOLD analysis project Ga0075464, IMG submission 75068) | Aqueous microbial communities from the Delaware River and Bay under freshwater to marine salinity gradient to study organic matter... | ecosystem: Environmental > Aquatic > Marine > Coastal ...
CGGCATCCCCGGCATCCGCTACCTCGACGGCAACTCACGGGCCGATGGCACGGGAGCGCGCAATTTTGTGGTGTTCGATGAGAAGCATATCCGCATCACGGAAGAGAACGGCCAACCCGTGCCGGGCTGGGACCACGGACCGGAAATGCCCGCGCTGCTGAATCCGGCGCTGAATCCTTTCACGCCCTCGGATGCGCCGGGGTGGGTGCGGACGCTGTTCAAGGTGCCGAGCGTCGGGGAATTTCGCGTGCGCAATCTATCCGTGCGGCAACTGCTCACCGGCAGCGCTCTGCCGAAGGCGATGGCGGAGATCGTGACGGCATCGACGCGGGACAAGCAGAGCATTGAATACGCAGCGGCTACTCTGGCGAATGATTTGGAACGGGCGATGCAGGCGCATAGCAAGGCGACGGGGCAGAGCGAGCAGGCGGTGAATGACCTGGTGCGTGAGGCGCTGCAAGGCAACGTGCCTGCGAGCGTGATCCTGAATCCTGACCTGAAGACGGCGATTCGACGGGCACGCTATCTGCTGGACAGTCTGAGTGTGGCGGTGGGCACGGCGACGGGCGGCGGCCTGGGGCAGACGATCATGCAGAACCTCGGCCAGTGGATGCGGCGGAGTTTCGCTGCCTTTGACCCGGCTGCGGGCTGGAGTTTTGACGCGCTGACGGATGCCGCCAAGAAGGGTAAACTGGTGGCGGGCATGCCTGCGGCCAAGATTTTGAGTGATGCACGTCGCTATCTACGAGCACAACCCGGTGCCGCTGGCATGACCAACGGCGAGCTGGAAGCGCAGATGCGCAAGCTGATGGACCGCAATATCTGGGAGGAAGTTCTCACGGGCACGGGCGCAGGCGTGAGCAAGGACGTGACGAGCCTGATGAAGCGCAAGGACATCGCGCCGGAAATCCTGGCGCTCATGGGCGAGGAACGCAACCCGGTGAAGAATCTGCTTGGCTCTGCCAAGTGGCAGGCGCAGTTCGTGGCGAAGCATGACAATCAGGTGAAACTTCGCGACTTGGGCCTGCAACTGGGCATGATGAGCACGACGCAAGAGGGACGATTCACCGAAGCGCTGGGCGAGGACCGCCGCAGCAGCGGCTTTGCCCTGAATGGCAAGAGTGTTTACACCACGCCGGAACTGCGTGCCGCGCTCAACAAGGCAGTGGGCGTGATTCCAACGGAAGACCTCGGCGGTGCGCTGCTGAAGACGATTTACTGGCTGGGTGGGCAGGCGAAGCTCAACAAGGTGGCGCTGAATCCTGACTCGTGGCTGGTGAATCTGCTGGGCAACGTGAGCGGACTGGCGATGACGGGGGCGCTGAGTCCCTTTGCACCGATGCGCCTGTTTCAGAACAGCCGCAAGGCCATCGAGCTGATGCGTGCGGGAAATCCCATCGCCGCGAACGGCACGGCGGCACAAACGCAGCGGGATCTGATGCGCGCCATGATGGTGAAGCTGACGGCGGCTGGCGTGGCAGACAGCAGCATGAATGCCGCGCTGGTGGAAGATGCGCTGAACAAGAACCTGATTCAATTCATCCAGAAGCATGACGTTTGGAACGGTGCCGTGGGTGCGGTGAAGCTGGCGGTGATCGGTCAAGCGCTGGTGAAACCTCTAGGCGTGACCGCCCGACTGGCAGCCGGTGCTGCGAGTGCGGCGGGTGGCTACCTAATCGGCAATGAGCGGGTGCAGAACGTGCAGGAGGCCATTGCCAAATGGACGATGCAGAATCCTGACCGCTTTGGCAAGATCGTGGAGTTTCTGGACAATCACACGACGCTGCTGGCGGCGGGAATGCCTGCTGAACAAGCCTTTGCCAAGGCGACGACGAAGACGCTGAACACGATGCCGGACTACTCCAAACTACCGCCTGTGCTGCGGCAGTTTTCAAGACTGGGTGTGGTGGGATCGTTCATTGCGTTCCAGTGGGAAGTTTACCGGAACAGTTTCCACAACGCCAAATACATCGTGGAAGAACTTGGCAGCGGCAATCCGGCACTGATGGAGAAGGGGGCACGGCGCCTGCTGGGTATGTCGGCGGTCTATGCGCTGGCGCTGGGTGGGCTGCAAGCCATCCTCGGCAACAGTGCAGGCGACGATGACAAGGACGAGGCGTATCGCCGTGCGCTGGGCAAGCCGTGGGAGAAGTTTGGCCGACTGGCCTACTCGCGCCTGGACACGGAGAAGGCGAGCTTTTACAACACGTCCTATTTGCTGCCGCAGGTGACGCTGACCGAGATCGTGCGCGCTGCTGCTGAAGGCAAGACGTTTGCGCAGGCGATGGATATGGCAGGCGGAGTGCTGCAAAAGCAGTTTGCTGAGACGGGCATTCATGCGGACCCGCTCATTGCGCTGCTGTTTAACATCGACAAAGGCGGACAGAAGGCCACGACGGAAGAGGGGTGGCGTGCCACGGCGGAACGCCTGGGCGAGGTGCTGGCACCGATGACACCGGGCGCGGCAGATAAGTTTGAACGCATCCTGCGGGCGGGGCTGAATCAACCGCGCTGGGATCGTGAGTTTTCCATTGAAGAAGAAATGAAACGCCTGCTAGGCATGCGTCAAGCGACGTATTCACATGACCGGCGCATTGCAGGCCGATTGGCGGAGTTCAACAGTCGCAAGCGTGACATTGGACAGACCGCCGCGCAGACCTACGGGGAAACCGGCAAGGCCAAGGCGGACGTGTGGGGCAAGCAGCAGCAGCAGCAAGCCGCCGCCCGTGCTACCGAACGCCTGACCGCGCTGAAGGCGGAGTATGACCAGTTCGTGAAGGATCTCGGCACGCTGGGCTTTAAGCCGACACAGATCGAGCGTTTCCGTAAAGACGCCGGGACGAGTCCGAACTGGAAACCCTACGGCATCACGCCGGAGGGGATCAAGCAGCCGTGATTTGACAGGCATGCTACGGTGTGGGCCTATGAAACGCTTCACGCTCTGCCTGCTGGTGCTCGGTGCCCTGGCCGTCTATGCCAACCTGCCACCGTCTCCCGAAGGCGGGCAGGTGGGCCGCTACCAATGCACGGCAGGCACGCTGCATGGCATGACCAAGCCGGAGGACCGCGAGGCAACCTTTCGCATCGACACTGCCACCGGCAAAGCCTGGCTGCTGCAAGCCGTGCCGCTTCAGACCGCCAACGGCAGCTTGTTTCCGCTGGCCGTGTGGATCGAGTGTCATGAGGTGAATGGCGAGCTTTACAAGGCAGCCATGGCAAGCCTGAACAAGTGACGGATTCCGTCTAAGGCACCGTCTAAGACGCTGCATTTTGCTCTGGAGCCTATATTCTACAAGGCCAGCAGCGCGCAGCCTACTCCCTTCTGAATCTGTTATTCAAGGTTCGAATCCTTGTGAGGCAACCACTCTAAACGGGGTGGATTGTGGGGTGAATGGGGCTGGAAAGGCCATTCTATAAGGGTTTCAGGGGTGGGGTGTGGTTTTGTGGGGTTGAAATGGCGGATTTCGTTTGTTTGGAATTGTGTTGATTTGTGGCGTGAGGCCGTCTAAAGATCGGTCTAAGGCGTCAACCAACGCCATCTTCACACTATGAAAACTTCACTTGGTTCTTATTCGATTTACAGGCAGGCACAATCAGGGGCGGGTGGGCCGTGGGTGCGGAAGTGGGTGGTGCGGTTCTTTGTGGGGGGGGATAAGCCGTTGACCCGTTCAAAGCACCCGTTTCTGATTTGTGACAAGTGCCTGGCTGAAGTGGGGAATCCGGTGGAGTCGCGTCCTAATTGCGGTTGCCAGAAGAAGGTGAAGGACTGGGCGGAGTTGTTTTTGAGGACGCACACGGCGATGCTGCAACGGGGTGAGATGGACCGGCTGACGGAGTTGTTGACGCCGAAGAAGTGGACGAACGTGGCGGAGGTGCTGGCGGTTTACAGGGAGCGGGGGCCGGAGGATCGGGCGCAACGGTTGAATTTTCTGGCGACGGTTTACGAACAGACGACGGGGAAGGACATTGGTTGTCTGAGGTGGGAGGATCTGAACGCGGATTTGAAGCTGGACTGGGCGGAGCTGCGGCAGGAGGCGGGGCGTCGGGGTTGGCTGGGGCTGGGCGCGGGGAAGAACATGCCTGACCATGGTTGGGCGCTGCTGCGGGATCTGAAGCGGGCGGGGAAGCTGCCTGCGCTGGATGATCGGACGGAGGCGCCTTGGAATACGACGATTGGCACCTACATGACGAGCATCAATTCCATCTTTGGGGAGAAGTCGCGCACGAAGGTGCTGCGGGGCTTGAATGTGCCACCGCTGGCGGAGTTTTTGGGGTGCCGGTTGTCGTTGCCTGCTCCTAAAGGACACAAGGAGATTGAAGCGGGGGTGATGGGGCGCATTGATGCGGCGCTGCCGGTGCTGCGCTCTGAGGATGCGCGGGTGTGGTTGTTTCAGCAGTTATGTGAAGAGACGGGCATGCGCCCGGTGTCGGTGCGGCGTTTGGTGCCGGGTGATTTGCGCGTGCTGACTGCGGCGGAGTCGGCAGAATGGCGGGCGCGGATGGCGGCGGAGTGGCGGGTTGATGAGTCGGATCTGTGCGAGTTTGGCGGCTTGTTGAGAGTAGCCGCGGCGAAGCACGGGGCGGAGATTTTGACGCCGGTTAGTGCCGAGGTGGTGGCGGTGGCGCTGGCGGTGCAGTCGGCGGGGAGTTTGATCGGGGCGCGGAATGAGACGGACGGCAGGGCGCTGCATGCGCGGCTGAATGCGTGGCTGCGCGGCTGCGGAGTGGAGGGGACGCAGGCGGCGTATCTGCTGCGGCATCGCAAGGGGCAACTGCTGCGGCGGTTTGGTGGCAAGGCGGCGGTGGGTGTGGGACTAGGGCACGCTGGCGAGGCGATGGCGGGCCGGTATAGCCGGGAGGATCGGGTAGTGCCTGCGGTGGGGCTGCGGGTGGCGTGAAGAATTTGAACAGGAGGCAACGGAGGAAACGGAGGGCAGACACAGGAAAGCCGCAGGGGGTAAACCTGCGGCTTTTGTTTTGGGGGCGTGGGTTTTAGGCTTTGACTTTGACAACGCGGCCTTTCCATCGCTGGCCGGTGGCTTCAGCGGCTTTTGTCCAAAGTCGGTTCTTCTCTCTGGCTGCTTGAATCGTGGAAAACTTCTCCGTGGATTCAAGCGGGGCATAAAGATAATTGCCAACAATTTTATATTGCTGAGGTGCTGGTGTTTTCATGATTTTAGGACGGGGTTTTAGAGGGTGGGTTTAGTGCCCGGTTGTTTTGGCGAGGGCTTGAGTGGCGAGGTATTCGGCGGCTTCGAGGTCGGGGAGGCTGTATTCTCCGCCGTGGCGCTGGGCCTGCTTTCCGGCAAAGATGATGCTACGGCAGGCTGCTAGGGCGTTGTCCTGGGTGGCGGGCTTGCTGCGTTTGTGGAGGCTCATGATGGCGATTTCGAGGGCATCGGCGAGGCTTAGGCGCTGGCGGGTGGCGATGGTTTGGAGGTGTTTGTGTGCCGCAACGGTGATACGGGGGAGGGTTTTGCAGCGGGGATCGGCTAAGGCGGGACGGCCTGCGCCTGCTGCACGCTTGCGCGGGGTGCCGTGTGTGGTAAGCTGGCCGGCATTGAGCCGGGGCTTTCCCTTTGGGGAGTGTGCTGGTGATTTCATGACTGTCTGTCGTGGCGGGCGCGGTGTGAAGACCGCGCCCGCGTTTGCGTTGGTGGGGGTTAGAAACGAGGGTGGACGTGGGATTTAGTTGCAAAGGCGTCTTGCATGTCGCGCAACTCGGAGACGCTCATGCTTCCGGTGCCGCGATCTTCCAACCATTTAGTGCTGGTGCCTGGAATGAAGCGCTGCCATGCCCTCCAGACTCGGCGGTCAACAAAGCGGCAGAGATAGCCGGAGGAATTTTTGACGGTGATTTCAATGGTGTTCATGATGGTGGGTAGTTGATGGGTGGGTGATTAGGCGGCAAGCATGCGCTGGCGTTTGCTGGTGGTGGGTGTGTATGGGGTGAACGTGGCGGTTTCGAGGTAGGAAAGATGGATCATGACGTTGTAGCCATGTTTGCGCTCCCATGCGGCGCGGAGTCCTGGTGTGAGACGGGAAAGCATGTGAAGCGTTTTCTCACCGTCGCGTTGATAGGTGGGAACTCGCACAATGCGGCCACCTGAAGCGCGGGCGCGTTCGATATCTTCGCTGGCAACGATGGCGCTGCCTGTAGTGGCGGGGAACCATTCATCGGCGGGCCGGTAAATGTAAGAGGCTGTCAAAAGTGTTTTCATAGTGTTTGAAGTAGTGAAGATTAAGCGGATGCTATGGCGCGGATTTGTGCGGCTTCGGAATGTGCGTTGACATCTTCGGCAATGTCGGCGGCGATTTCGAGAGCTTCGGTGATGTCCCATTTTACCAATGAGCCAACAGCGCCAGCAATGGCCGCTCGGATGGCGTGCGGGCCGGTGGCCTGTTCATGATCCAGAATGCCGCAAGGAACATTCGTGGTGAGATCGTAAAGCAGTTGATTCGTTGCGCGGCGTTGGAGATCGCAGCAAAACGCGGTGATTGCATCGGTGGCGGCATTGAAGCGGGTTTGTAAATCGTGCCCGATTCCGCAAGAATCGAGAGCATTAGAAACGGCAGTGTAAGCGGTGGAAAAATCTGTTTTCATGATGTTTGAAGTGGTGAAGTTTTCCGCGTGTGGGATGCGCGGCCCCCGTGGTGGCTTTAGGCTTTGAGCTTTTTCATTTCTTCCGCCAGTGCCCATAGGGCGCGGTTGATGTTGGTGTTCTGGTCGATGCCGCCAACTTCGCGGGTGCGGCGACGAGCGACGCGACGGCCTGCGTCGTCGCGCTGGATGTAGGACAGGCCACCACGAATCATGCTTTCCTGCGTGGTATTCAGCGTGTTCCATACGGTAGGCGCGGCGTCTTCGTGCCTGCGGATGGTGAGCACTTGCTCTGGGGTGATGGGTGCGGGTTCGTCACCGTAGCGTGCAATGAGGGCGGCTGCGGCGAAGGCGCGGCGCTCGCCATCGGTGAGGCGTAGGCTGTCCATCTCGCGGATGGATTCGGAGACTTCGGGGAGCTTTTCGAGGAGCTGCACGCAGCCGTCGATGACTTGGCCGGCCACGTCGCCTTTGTGGGGGACGCGGATGTCGTCAATGATGGACTGGGCAACGACCATGCCATTGCTACACACAAGGCGATAGCTGCCCGCCATGAGGCGATAACTGGAGGTGCCGTCGTGGGAGTTAAGCAGCACGATTTCGTTGTGCGTGCCGCCGACCTGGAGGGTTTGGGAGTCGTGGCGGAGGCGGATGAGGTGCTTGGTGTAACCGCGCTTGGCTTCGTCGCGGCTGCCGCCCTGCATGACGGAGTAGGGGCGGAATCCTTCGCGGGTGAGGCGGGTCAGGATCTCGCTGGTGGGAATATAGGCGTATTTGCTGGAACGGCTTTCGTGCTGCTGCTCAGCGAAGATGCTGGGGGCGAGGCGCTGCAACTGGTCGGTATCGAGCGGACTGCGGCTGGTGTAGTTGACGGCACCGTTTGAGCGGGTGCGGGAGAACTGGCGGGTATTGAGGATGTTCATGATCTGAGTTTGTGTCTGTCGTTTGGTTAATTCCCGGTGAAGCGGGAGGTGCTGCCAGTGGTGGCAACGGGGGGAGTTTAGAGCGGGTAATTGATGCGTGCAACAATTATTTCAGAAATATTTTTGTGGGGTGGTTTGGCGTGGGGTTATTTGCGGGGCGTGTCCTGGTAGGCGCTGGGCATCTCGTTCAGCCTATGGACTTTGGGCGGTGGAGGCTCCAGTGCCATCCTTGCTTTGATTTGCGTATTTAGCCACGTGCTGACGGTCATTCCTTGAGCATCGGCCTGCTGTCTCATCCACTCGGCCACCTCGGCGGAGATGCTGGCGCTAATGATCGTCCGGCCCTTGGCCTGACGAGCGTAGCGCTTGGGTGGTTGTTGCGGTTGCATGGTGTGTTATACGCATCCCGCCACCAATCTTGCGAAAAAATATATTTGTGTTTAATAAACACATTGACGCTTTGGCGTGTTTATTATACACGTCGGCATATGGCTAAAGAACGAGTGATCAAATCATTTACGCTAGACGCTGACGTGGCCGCATGGCTGGAAGCGCAAGCGAAGGAGGAAAACCGCAATTTTTCCAACTATCTGGAAACTTGGGTGTTGCGTGAGAAGGCTAAACTGGAGGCCGCGAGCGTTGAAGCTGCGGAGGCTCAATGAGCTGGCTGGATGTGCTTTTTCTGGCCGGTGGTGTGTCCTTCGCTGGCTTGCTCTTTTTCGCCAGCATTGCGGCGATCAATCCCCGCTTGCCGGGTGATGACGATCTTCCCCCTGGCACTTTGTGAACGGTTTACGGCGTGGGCTTCGTCCTGCGCTTTTCTTTTTTACTATGACACACGGAATCGACATGACATCGACCAAGGGCGGCAGCATCGCGGCATTTGCTGACGAGCTGCCGAAGATTGGCGCGGCACAACTTCAGCGCATCGCTGGCAGGCAGGCGGTGAGTCTGGAGCCGCTGGCGTGTGGTGATGTGCCTGTCCGTGGCGCTGGCCGGTGGTGGCGAATGTCGCGGGCTGCGTGGCTGGATTACCGGGACCGTTGTGGTGTGCCTGCGCGGCCCTTTTCTTTTTTCATGGCATGAGTGAATCATTGCAACAACTACGCAAGCGAGGCAGGCCAGCAGGGCCAGAGCCGTTGTGCACCATCAAGGAAGTTTCCGAGGCTTTCGCGGTGCCTTTATTCACGGTTTACTCATGGACCCGGCAAACCTCGAGCGATGGGCTCCCAGTGCTTCCAACGCGCAAACTTGGCCGGATGGTCCGGGTGCGCGTGCGGGATCTTGAGAAGCTGGACGAGCGCCTAGCATCGAGGCCCGCTGCTTCCGACTCCGCCGCCGTTTCTTTTTTTTGTGGAGGGAGTTCCGCGAATGACTGACCTTCATTCATTCACTGGCTGCTGTGGAGCAATTCAAGCGGGCATTACTCATGCTCAGCAGGTGGCAGGCTCTCTAATGGGTTCAGCGGCGGGGGAAAAGTCGGCATTGTGCGCGGGTGCCGCTGGCCGCTCGACCTGGGCGCAGATCGAGGCCGGAAATGGCCGCAATTTGGGCCGGACTAGATTTGTAATCTGTTACTATTCGCCGCGCTACGTAGGAGAGAAGGGGACGGACGCTGGCTTTAGATGGTTTCTTGGATTGAAGCAGGCTAGACCTGCTGCCGTTGGCGCTGGTCTCGCGGTTCAATTTTAGGAGGGGGGGAGGGGGTCGCGCCCGGTGCGCGCCCGATCCCTCTCAATACATCAGCAGCCAAAGAAAATTTTCACATTGCCACCATGCCTATGATTCAAGAACCACAATGCCCGCCTGAATACGGCGACTTAGAACGAGCCGAATGGGAAGCCTCTCATCCGTCAAAAAAAGAAGGGGGCGCGGCCTACATGGATGGCGCTTCGATGAAGATACTCACGACGATGGGGCTGCGCATCTGCGCGCTGGAGAAGCTGGTAGTGCGCGCTGGCAATTACTTCGCCGGTCATGAGAGCGGGGCTACTGGCGTGAAGTCTGATGTGATGGACGAGGCCGGTCGAATCCTCGGTACCAAAAAAGAAAGGGGCGCGGTATGACTCTGACGCTGGAACAGATCAATGCGCGGCTGGATGCGTTCAGGGAGCAAGCCCTGTTCATCCAGGCGACGAAAGAAGAGGAACGCTCACAAAGCGAACGTGAGTGGCTGAATTGGGCGGAGCGGCGGATTCATGCGCTTCAGAAGGAGGCGCTGGCATGAGTGCTCAAGATAAGCTCATCGAGGCACGCCGCCTTGTCAGTGAGGTGCAGCGGGAAGTGACCGACGCGACGGGCAAGACGGCGCTGCTGTTTGCCACCAGCGAAATCAATGCGGTGCTGGCCGTGCTTAACCACGATCTACCCATCGAGAGCAAGCCGGTGCGAGATCCATTTAACTGCGACATCCGCCGATGAGCTACCTACCGAAAACTGAACTGCCGGTGCATACCGCTGTGCTCGTCTGCGAGGTGCGTGGCGGGGAGCTGTGGCCGCTGGGGCGTGTGGATCTGCGCACGGATGAACATGCCGTGATTGTCAGCGGAAAAAGAAACGCGGCTTTGATGATCGCCCCCATGGAGAAGGCGCACGCGGCCTGTGTCCGACACACGGCAGCGCAAGCCGCAGCGGAACGCATTGCCCAAATCAACCAAGAATCGACCGAATCATGATCATCACACGCCGAGAACTCGACAAGGAACATCGCCGTTCCATTCACACGAAGAAACCTGCCACCACGCCGGAGGAAAAAAGGGCGCGGCTGGTGCGCTGGAAGCTACTATACCGGCAAGGGGTGCGTGGCATGGTGCTGTGCAATCGTGTCGGCATGCGCCCGGTAGTAGCACGCCGATGGGCCGCAGAGCTTGGCTTTGACATGGAGGGCATGGCATGAAGCTGCGAACCTCCACAACTCCATGCGCCTGCTGTGCGGCGATTGCGGCACTGCTGAAGAAAGCCCAGGCGGGACAAAAGAAAGCGCGGGTGTCGAAGTCGGCGCTGCGGATCGAGGGGAGAACCAAGAACTGATATGCGAATCCGAACACTCAAACCCGACTTCTGGAAGCATCAAATCATGGCGCAGCAACGTGCCGAGGTGCGATTGCTTGCCATTGGCCTGCTCAATCTGGCCGATGACGAAGGCTATTTCATGGCTCATCCGGCGCTGATTCGTGGCGAGTTGATGCCGTTTTTGGACAAGCCGGGGCCGATTCAGCAGATGTTGAACGAGTTGGAGGCCATTGGCTACCTGTCACTGTCTCGACTGGAGGATGGCCGGGACATCGGACACATCACTAACTTCCGAAAGCATCAAGTCATCAACAAGGCCGCTCGTAGTAAGATCAAGGTTTTACTCCCTGAACACCCCAACACGACTCCCGCAACACTACCGGAGGACTACCGTAGTCCTACGGTAGTCATACAGGAGCACTCCCACATGGAATGGAACAGGGAAAGGGAAGGGAAGGGAAGGGA
>Ga0075464_10001358_pt1 | contig 11000 bp, 10 predicted proteins | sample DEB19_08_DNA_5_FD_75068 | JGI IMG/M metagenome (GOLD analysis project Ga0075464, IMG submission 75068) | Aqueous microbial communities from the Delaware River and Bay under freshwater to marine salinity gradient to study organic matter... | ecosystem: Environmental > Aquatic > Marine > Coastal ...
CGCGGAAGCGGGAGATGCTTTTACCGTTTCCCGTCAACAACTGTGATTTCCGGGAAGGAGGTTGCCCTGCTCAATGCAAAATTCAATAACTCGTTTTTCAACGTGTCTTCCGCGCTCGGAAACAACACTATCGCGTTTCGTTTTCCTATCTATACAGGAATCGACACGGTCGTATCTACGTCTCCAACCGACGAAGCGAGTGGGTTATTTGTGTTGGTTCTGCCAGATGGCTTCTATTCATTTGAAGCGATGAATCTCGCAATTCAAGATTTTTTTATACGCAAGGGTTTGTATCTTTTGGATATCGCAAGTGGAAAGAATGTATATTTTGCTACACTGCGAACAAACTCGATTCAATACAAGATACAACTCGACACGTATCCTCTACCAACGCAGTCACAAGCTACCATTGAAGCCTGGACATATCCTTATGCTACAAGTCCTCGGATTGTGAACCCCAACAGCTCAACCGCACAGACGTTTTTTTACACTACACAGTTTGTAATCGGTACTATTGGGGGTCTCCTTGGAATCGGCTCCGGGTTTGTACCAACGAACGCAACCGCCCCTACCGCGCTTCCTCGGTATCCCCTTTCGACGACACTTCCTGCAAGCACCCCGTATGGCGATTTGGTCGTGGCGTCGACCCTTGGGGCGCAGGCGCCCGAAGTACAACTTGTTACCGCTGTGATTGTGAAAACGAACCTAGTTAGTTCGTCTACCAGTTACCCAGTCGATATGCTAGCGCTGGTTTCCGTCGATTCTTTGTTTGGCGCAGGGGTTCACTGGTCTGCAAGTTTTCCGATGTTCGTCCCTACGGCTAGCGGTAATTTGGCGGGAATCGAGCTAAGTTTCTGTGACCAGAACCTAAACCCGGTGAAATTTTACGACCCCGATGTATCGTTTACTCTTTACATCAGAGATAAACAATAATCTTCACATTTTTTACATTTTTCGAGTTGTTGGCTGTGTTAAAAATGTCGGATATAAAAAACAAAATCAAACAACTCCTGCTTGACCGAAAATACTTCTCAGAAAGTACGTTGAAAACTTACACATCCTTACTTGCAGGTGTCTATAGAATGTTTCCAGGCGCAGATATCGAAAAAGTGTTCCAAAACGTCGAAGCCATAATTTTGGCGGTTGATGCGATGGACAGGCCGAATACTTCAAAGGCTACTATTTTTTCAGCTCTTTATGGAATCACAGGGGAAAAAAAATATCAAACAAGAATGAGGGGCATCTCCGCCGTGGTTGTCGAATCATACAAATCACAGAAAATGACACAGCAACGCGAACACGCGGCAATGACTATGGATGAAATTAGGCAGGTGTACAGAGATCTTGCAGTAAAAGCTGCGTCGCGCGAAAGAACACATACTGACATAACAAACGCCCTTATCGCAGGCCTTATGTCTGGTGTGTTTGACTCGCTACCACCAAGGCGGCTGATGGACTATTCAGAACTGCGTTTTCGATCTTTTAGTGCAATGGACGAGGAATACAACATTATTGCATCCTACGAAAAACGCTACCACATGGTTTTTAACAAATATAAAACCGCAGCGTCTGACATAGCCAATGGCAAGGGCCCTGCTACTGCTGTTGTCCCTAAGCAACTGGATGGGTTAGTCGATACACTGTTAATGTCGAGTGGGTCTGGTGGGGGGTTTTTGCTCGAAAACACAAATGGGAATAAATTTACCCCTGCGTCGTTGCACGCGCGTCTACTTACCATTTACGGATTCGGGGTTGACATGCTGCGTTCGATTTACATTTCAGACCTTCACAAACATACTCCTAGCATTCGGAAAATGGAAGCTGTCGCTGCAGCCATGGGTCACTCTCCAAGCGCGCAATTATTATTTTACACTAAGAAATAAAAGCATAAATTTACATTTAATGCTTGCTCTTAAACAAAAACGTAAACGAAGTCGTATTAGTGGCGGGGCTACCGTGGTTCAGGTGGGCGAAGCTGCAATGCTTCGTTCTTGGGTTGACAAAAGGAGAAACGCAGACTTGTTTAATAGGCTTAACCGTATTACACACTTATTTGACCAAAATACACTCGAAAAGGGCGAAAGTCCGTATGTGGCGCTAGGCACTCAGTTTGATCCGTATGTGGAAGGGTTGCTCGCCGAGGCGAAGCGTGTTGCAACAGGGGGTGTCGCACGACCGGGATTTGTACAAACAAACGAACAGGTAGCTCAGTCAGCCGAAACATTGCAAAACCCGCGGCGACACTCAAATTACGGGTGGGATGGTGGGAATTTTATTTGGGACGCTAGTGTTCCTCTTGTTGGGTACACACCATCAATAATGGCAGCAACGGTGTTTTTTTATCAAAATTACCTAATACACGTCTTGAAATACCCAGGGTTACACGAAAAAGTAGGGGGGAAGGATCTATTGTCCGACTTTCTATTTTACGTAGATTTACAGTCATTCCCAACCACCGGCGTTGTTAGAATCACCAACCCAATCACCAAACCTACAGTCCCTGGGTATGGGAATGTTGTTGGCAGTATTACAGCTAGGGGGGCCATCTTGCAGCTAAATGTAATTTTGAGTACTCCTCGGTCGGAAATTGCACGATCTGTAAGTGTTGTGATATCTCATCTAGCCGGTTATCGCGGCAATCCGTGGCGGAACGGCGACCACTGGGGACTGTCGCCTTCCTTTCCTAATATCGAGCTTCCAGATTTGTCGCTATTTGTAGACGCGGGTACATTAAACGCGAAATATACAAGGGCGGGGGCTGTCAATGCAAAAATCTTTAACAGTTCGGCACTTTCGATGATGGCGACATAGTCACAATTTAAAACATGGCGGCACAATGGGTGTGCTCTTGTTGTGATTATAGCTGTGATGTCATTCCTGTTTTGGCGGACCCCGCAACAGCGCTGTTTGTTAGAGCTCTTAACAACCACTGCTATGAGAAATGTAGGGAGTCGTTTGAGGCACCGTCGTATAAATGGCGTGAGATAAAGGGCGTGAAGCGGAAACTATATTTTTCAGGTGTTTGTAATTTGAGTTCGGCGAAGGTGATTGCTAAATTGCCAGCAAAAAAGTAGTAGTTTTACATTTTATAAGTGCCAATGTCAAATAGGTTAATAATACCGCGGAATTACCTTTCACAGTACGGAAAGCACATTTTTACAAATGGTCACATCAAGGATCGACAAACGCCGCATAAGCAAGAAAAACAGGAAAGTGGACCCTTAGATTCGATAAAACCGAAAACGGAAATGGATCCTGCAGAGCTAGCGCGAAAACGAAAAGCCGCGGAGGAGGCTGTTTTACCTACAGAATATGTGAAAAAGAAAAACAAAGAGAAGAGAAATACAATTAAATTTATTCTTTAGTTAGTCTCACAATTTTCATATTTTTTAAAGACAAACACCCTCTTTTAAAATGGCAAGTTCTTTATACGATACCTTGCGCCTACACCAATCTTCCGCATCGGAGTCTGACAGGCCCGACTTTGTTGCTTCAGACAGACAGTTTATTGACATCTATGATACCCAAAACGGCAATTACAACAGTGGGCAGGTCACCTTTGATCTGAATTCCATCACGTCGTCGTCTAGTTTCCTGGACTGGCAAAATTCGTACCTCACGGTGCCGATTGAGGCGACTGTCCAGTCCACTTCGGGCAACCCATGGACGGCGTCCAGTGAAAACCAGTTTGCTTTGAGTCTAAAGAACTCAAACATGTGCTTGCTTAATGGGATGACCGTGACGCTCGCCAACCAGACGGTTGTCAGCCTGCAACAGCTTAGCCATATTCCTATGGTTTATAAGCTCCTCACTCAGTTCAACTCAAACGATGTTGATGTGTATGGGCCTTCCGTCAATTTTTATAAGGATACTGCCCGCTCTGTTGCTTCAGATGCAAGCATTGGTGAAATAAACAACCAGATCGCGCCATCCGCCACTGCTCTATATGGCGTCGACAATGCGGGGCGCGTTGCACGTGCAAGGGGTTCTGTACTCAATCTTGCGGATACCAGGGTGTTCAAATACCCGAGCAACACAACCGGTTTTTTGAACCCTTCTGGCGTTGACACAAGCCAGCGTTCCTATGTGTCGGTCGCCACGTTGGCTCCTGCCGATGGAGCGACCACTATATCCCCAACTATTAAATATACAATTCATTGTCAAATCCCTATGAAGTATATCCACGATCTTTTTATGAAGACCCCCCTTATTAGAGGGGCGCTTTGGCAGATCACGTTCCACACGCACCTACCCGCAAGTTTTGCACTTACGACTACCGCGGGGTCGACTACAGTTACCGCGGTTAACAGCACCACACTAAATGGCTTTTTGCCCTTTATGCTATCCCCGGTTAGCGCAGTAGCAGAAACCGGCCTGAGGGTGAACGCAGCTTTGGGGTTTACGGGATACACCGCAACTATGAAGATCGGCAACAGCGCTGCCGCGTCGTGCACTCTCCACGCGTGTATGTACAATCTTTCCCCATCTGTTGTTACTAAGTATCTACAAGACCCTGTCAAGACCGTTGTTTTTGAGGATTTCATCGTGTCGAGACCGGCGTCGCTTATCAGCAAGGAGCCCGGGTTTGTGCGTGCCAACATCACCGCAGGTCTTGCGCGCCTCCGCTGGATGTTGATTGTCCCCTATCTGTCAGGTCCTCAGAACGGCACGCTTATGTCTGCAGGGAACATCAGTTCTTTTAACAGTCCGTTTACTTCGGGAGGGGGGGGGACCGTAACTCCCTCGTCGTTGACCAACTTCAACGTTGCTATTGGCAGCAAGAACATATACGATAAGAACGTTCGTTTTACGTACGATATGTTTTGCCGCGAGCAATTTGGCATCAACACTGCAAATGGAAACGCTGTTGACGGGTTGCGTACCGGCCTAATTAACGAAACAGACTTCAATTCGGCATATGGTTATGTTGCTGTGAATTTGGAGCGCCACGCAGAATCGTCCGACAAGCTGCCTGCTAGTGTCGATATCGAGTTCGACAACGCCTCCGGGCGGACGATGTCATATGTCGTGTATTTGTTTTACGAGAAGGAATTTAGCATCGACGTGCTTACTGGCAAAATGATTGTGTAATTAGTCGTAGCGTTACATATATTCAATTGCTGTCATCTCCTGTTAAGTCGACAACTTCTACGCATTTTTGTTTCTTTCTAACTACGTCAAATGCCGAACCGGCTCCACCAATTTCAATATTTTTTGGTGAAACAACCAGCCAGTCTTCCATAACCCTCTTTGCCATTTTTTTGGCATTTTGCTTAACAACCCTGGCAGCGTCCTGCGCATCTGCAATTTCCCCGAGCACTTTATCTAAAGAACTAATGTTATTTTCAAGATCGCACATGACTTCATCAAAAATCAAACCATCTTCGAAAGACAAAACGCCATCCATTGTCATTAATTGTGTCGGCAACAACAGACCGCACGCCTTTTCGGTTATTTAGATGTAGGAATTGTATGAATTGTAGGAATTGTAGGAATTGTAGGAAAACCTTACCTTGTTGCTAACGATTGCCAACACCGGCCGGTAGAAACCCGCGCCCCTTAAGTCTGCTAATACCGGAGGGCAGTCGCACGCCGCGGGTGTTTGCCGGATCCTTTAAGAATTTTCCAGAAATGTGGTCCATTCCGCTCATAGCACCACCCTGCAGATCTGCAATCGACACAGGCCCCCCCTCGGCTTTGTAGTTGCGCACTAGGTTTTTCCCCACACTACCCTTTGCAAGATTAGTGTTATACGCCGCAGAGATCCCCGACGATATGGCTTGCTGCGCCTTAGCACCCAAATCGGGCCGCCCAATAGCTGTTGACGCGGCAGACACGGCCTTAGACGCTATGTCCTGAACCATTTTCTGCGGGATAACCTTCTTTGCTTGTTGTGCGACATAACCAGCTACGTGGCTTGCTTTAGTAACACCCTTTTTGATTTTCCGTGCGAGACTTTGGATACTACCACCTTTAACTCTCATAGCTCTAAGTTTAGCCATGTGAGCAATTGTACTGGCGGTACCAGCTACCAATCGGCCCTTTTTTGCTGTTTTGGCCATTTAATAATTTATTGTGAACTTTAAAAATATGAGATCCTTTGTATATTTCTTAACGTTAACATTAAACGCACTTTGCTTTGCTTTTCCAAAAGGCAAAACAGCTGGGCTGAACCTCTGGCTCCGGTAGCTTGGGCGACTCTAGTTTCGGAAAGTATGAATGAACAACACATGCTGGTAAACAGCGTAGCAGTGGGTTGTTTCCAGAGACTTCAACCTCTAACATGTTTGGGCCGATCGACACAATCCTCACTGATCCATTTGCAGCTGCAAAAACGCCGCGAGCGAGGTCGTGCATGTAAAAGGCCTGGCACCAGCTAAGAATGTACGCAATGGCAAAGTTGGTGCGTCTGTATTCGTGATAACCTGCCGTGGCTTCTACAATTTCCGGCCATTTGTCGTTACGGGAGACAACAGCCCTTACAACTCTCGTTATGTCGTTACACACCGCACAGAGCATTGCGGGTCTTGGCCACACGACACACCCGTTTGGCGCTACAGTCTTGGTGTTGTTTGTTAATACCCGTTTCGGCATTGTTGTTGACATTACAGTACCATCATTGTATGTGAATACCCCGTTTTGTAATTCTTCGAACCACTTTTTAGGCCCGCCTCCGTAAACATGCATCAAAAGCAACGCCGTTGTGTCAGCTTCGGTAATATCTTCACATCCTGGAAATGCGCCATAGAAAGACACAGCTTGGGCCATAGCGTTTCTGCGGTATGTGGGGTTATACAAAAACGACCTGAGGTTGCGCGTCTCAACTATCATTTCATCTGCAAATTTCAATAAATATGCAAAAACCCCGTCTGCGACTGCAATTTGCAAATTCTCAGAATACCCGCTGCGACACTCGATGTTATCATGTGGGGTGCCATCGAGCATTGTATACTCAACGTTTAAATCGTCCAAGTGGCATTCGGGATCTAAAACCCCAGACCCATTGGTAGGGAGTTTCAAAACCGCGTATCTGTTCATTTCGATGCTTGTGAATTAATTGTGAAAACAATTCCACTAAAACTAGGTTTTGAAAGCATACGACATTGTCGTTGCGTGAGTATGGTTTTCCAGACCCTTTATGAGAATTTTGCACACCAGGTCTGGATTTTCGATTTTATTTATGTATTTTCGCAACTGCAGAGTCTGTATATACAAATACGTTCCTAGCTTTCCCATAAATTTAAATCCTGGCTTATCTTGTTGTTTCCTAGCGTTCCTGATATCTCGAAAATAGCAAGACGGTTTGGTGGGTATTCACAATTTATTACAATGTCGTACGACGAAAGAGCATTTGTCGAGTTAGACGCGTGGATTAAAAAAGAAGAACTAAATTGTGGCAATGAAAAATCAGATTCAGTAAGACGTTGGGCGTTGTCTGCTATTCAAGCGTGGGTTCGGGGTGTGTACGACGAGAAAAGCACAATCGAAAGGCAGGAAGCGCAGGAAAAACGCAGAGCGTTGCTAATGATGAATGAGTGGGATTGCATGGTGTCTGAGTGGGGCACTGTTGGTTTGGATTTATGTCATAAATAATTGAATTTGAACATGGAAGAGTGTACCGCTTGTTTGTGTGGTGCGTTTGTTTTTGGCGTAAACGATACAATTCGCCACCGTATGACAGATGAACATAAGTCATTTGAAATTTTTATGGATATTTGTATTGAATATCATGTAGCAAATAAAGATGTTGCAAGCGAAAATAAAATCATCGACGCGCAGCAACTATTAGTTTCAAGTTGGGATCGGTTTCAACAAGTCCCGGCAAAGTTTTGTGTTATCATAAAACATTAATTATTAATTTCATTTGTCAATGTGGGCACGTATCGATGAACAGATGGAAGTTGATTGCGATTCGGACGCAACCAATATCAAAGAAGAGTGGGTTATGCAAATAGAGTATGTCAAAAACGGTTTTAACACCACTGGGTTTTCCACCCTTGGCTTGTGTTATTGGTGTATTCATAATAATATAAGAAAAATACAAAAATACAAATTTAATATCCATTGCGCTAAATGTCGGCATTACTGTGGGGTTTATTTGCCATATGTTATCTATTAAACGGGTAACTGAGGTGGTGGGTGTGTAGCAAGTTCGTCAATACGCTCTTCGCCCGCCACGTCCCTATCTATTTTTAACCCGCAACATTCGAAATGCTGACATTTGCTTTTATATAACATAGCTATAATACTAATAAGCCCAGCGACTGAGGTTGTCACTAAAAAAGACCAAAAAACTTCAGAAAGCATTTAAAGACAAACCTTTTTATGTTATAATTTGTGAACAAAAATAAACGACACTAAAACCCATGTTGGATTAAGCAGCATTCAACAGCCATCAACGACCTAACTAAGAATTCTTTATTTGTTTTATCAATCAGCCCGTCGAGTACATCGACAGGGTCGACAGACCGGCGACGCAACTTTGATAATGCCTGGTTAAAAAATGGGGTTTTTACGTGTTTCAGAGCAAAAACAACACGCCTTCGCAGCCCTTCTTCCCACACGACAACGTCCGTATCGGCAAAAGTAGCTGCGAACATTTAATAAAATTGTGAGATTTTGTTTGCCGATAAAAGAAAAAATAGGTTTTACTAGGAAACATGGGAACGTCCGGAACTGTAGGAACGAACGCACATCGGAAAGGGTTGTCACCCCTTTTGATTTGTAGCAATTTTTCATATTTTAAAGCAAAAATAAATGTCGGTGCTGATCCCCTTTTTAGTACAATGTACACGCCTATTAACAGATGCGGAGCAACTATCTGTCAACACCGGGCAGTTCGACCTCTCACGAGCCCGTTTTGAAAATGGTAGAATGGTTACTATGTCGTGGAAAATAAACCCGGATAACATACCATCTTACGACGCACTTGCAACTGAACCGGTATATGAATTTGTACCACACGAAACGCTTAAGAGGGTGCTTTATTACGTCAACGATGCAAGCCGCCCCCTTCCCGGCGGTTGTCGGCCGTTTACTCCTGAAAGGACAATCCCGCTAGCGCGCATATACGAAGCATCGAACCCCCGGACAGGGTCGCTTGTTACAACTTACAATAACCGCCATGGGGTTGGCCGATTTTATGCCGATCGCACATCGCACGACATACCAGTAGTCAGAGGCCCGCCACCAACAGCTGTTGGGAGTGTCGCGATATGCCCCCGTGTACTCAAAGGGACTGTTTTTCGCAAGCATGGCTATGTTGATATCGACCAAGAAAAAAGCCACCCCACCCTGATGTGCGTGGTCGGGTCTCTTTGGGGCGTACCAACACCGGGCCTCCGCCGCTTTGTCGACCACAGGGAAGAAGTAATCGCTGAGATGGTAGATTTCTGGAGCAACGACCAAGAACGACCGCTCTTGGCTGCCGATCTAAAACAGCTCATTAACCGCACTGTGTACGGCGGGACCCTGAAGGGTTGGTTAGACGATGTCAAATCGGGCGGGTCGACAGAGTCTCTATTCTTTGGTGTGCCCAATTACATCACTGAACCGAAAAAGCTTAAGAACGACGACGGTGTTGCGATGCCCCCTGTCTACCGACTCATACACGACGAGTGTTCGGAGCTTATGCAACTGGCGAGTTTGTGTAACCCCGAACTTGTAGACAGGTTGAAGCTCCCGGGCGACGACGACTACAAGCTTAAGCGGCGTGTCGTGTCGTATGTGTTCCAAACTCTTGAGAACTATATATCATACGCCGCTTTGTCGTTCTGTATTGAACATGGCGCCATCCCTACAAATACCGACGGGGCGCGCATGTTTGTGTGGGGGTACGACGGCTTCAGTTGGAGGCCCCCCCCTGGCACCAATATGGCGGCACTAATAGAGTTAATAAACGCCCACGTCCACGCTGTGTGTGGGACAGCTTTTGGCATAGTGCGTTTCGCAGACAAGCCGATTGGGGACTACATTCCTGAGGTGTTAGACGACGATAACCCTCTATGGGCAACTGCAGAGTTCAACAATTTCGATGGAGTTTTTCAAGCTGTGAAGAGGACAAGACACGAGGAAGTCGGGAAGGTTCTTAAATACGACAACACAAAGGTCGTATTTGAACAAAGCCATTTCAAAATCGACGACCCATCAGTCCCCGGTATGTTTGGAAAAGAAATACGAGACCAACATGGAAAACTCCTTAGGGTGGTGTGGATGAATAAAACGGACATCCGAGACAGATATGGGCAGTACTCGTATATGGGATACGATCCCAAGGAAAAGATCGATAAAAAGATGCCATTTGTTACGGCATGGCTAAGGGACGAGACACTGAGACTTTTCTGCACAGCCAATGTGTACCCACCGCCCCTTCGCGCACCAAGAGGTACGTTTAACCTATGGACGGAATCGCCCTACCACGACCTGCCGGTACCAAGAGCTGGGTACAATGGTGCCTACCTACAGAGGTTTAAACAGTTGGTGGTGGTCATATGTGGCGAAGCTGATCTGGATGCCCCTGCGTGTCAATGGGTATTGTTTTTCCTCTGTCACATGATCCAACGACCGGGAGACAAACTGGGGCGTGCGTTGGTGTGTATTGGTTCCGAGGGTGCAGGAAAAAGTTGTTTTGCAGCCAAAATTTGCGCGATAATTGGCGCAGGTCGCTACCTTGATACAAAAATGTCCAATATTATTGGCGAGTTCAACAGTCTAATCAACGGCAAGCTTCTTATTGTGGTCAACGAGCTAGGGGAGCTGGACCCCAGGGACGTCGCCAAATTCAAAAACCTGCTGACCGATAGCGAGCTGACTGTTAACCCTAAGGGGACTCAACAATTCACAACAAAGTCGTACCATCGGTTTATCGCCACAACAAACGAGACCTCTGTTATCGACTCAGACCGTAGGACGTTTTACGTGCAGGCCTCGTTGACACTGAAGATGCCCGAAAACAAGCAGTTATTGGCGGACATGTGGGACGACAACGAAATCCCTGAGGC
>Ga0075464_10001359_pt1 | contig 11000 bp, 10 predicted proteins | sample DEB19_08_DNA_5_FD_75068 | JGI IMG/M metagenome (GOLD analysis project Ga0075464, IMG submission 75068) | Aqueous microbial communities from the Delaware River and Bay under freshwater to marine salinity gradient to study organic matter... | ecosystem: Environmental > Aquatic > Marine > Coastal ...
CAATCTAGATTTCAATCTTTTCCAAGCCGCAACTGACTTTGCAGAGCTGCGTACTTTGAGTGAAGAGCTAAATATTTCTATGGCGGACTTAATTTTAGGCGGCGGCGAAGATCATGTATTTCTGGCAACCGGTAAAGATTTACCAGGGTTGCTGATCGGCAATGTAAGTGAAGGCAGTGGCTTAACTGTTCTGGGAAATGAAAAAGCGCCAGATACCTGGCGCCATTTCGATTAAAAAGTTAAGTTAGCGAGTTACTTTGCCGGCCTTAAGGCAAGAGGTACATACGTTCTGACGCTTAGTTGCGCCCGCTACTAGGGTGCGTACGCGCTGAATATTTGGATTCCAGCGACGACGTGTCTTTACCTGTGAGTGTGAAACCTTGTTGCCAAAGCTTGGGCCTTTGCCACAGATATCGCAGTTTGCTGCCATCGTCGTGCTCCTTATTTGCTAATAAATGGGTAATGCGCCAAAACAGCTTCGCTGCTTCAGGCAGGAGCAAAGGTTACCTTGCCACCCCCTCTAAAGGCGAATCACGCTCAAACATCGGCCAGAAATCGTCTTGTCAAACACTTAGATATCGAAAGTGTGATTTATGCCCATGAGGGTCACCCCCACGAAATAAATATGAAAACAGTTATTTCCCAGCGGAAACTAAGCCTCGAGAGGTTCTTTGCCTCTTTGGAAAAGGAGATCGGTCTATGAATTCACTAGATCTGGCCCGATGGCAATTCGCCATCACCACTGTTTATCACTTCCTCTTTGTGCCAATCACGATTGGCATGGCGTTCCTCGTAGCTGGTCTACACACTGCCTGGTATCGAACCGCGAAGTTGAAATACCTGCGAGCGACAAAATTCTTTGGAAAGTTGTTCCTAATCAACTTTGCCATCGGCGTAGTTACGGGCATCGTGCAGGAATTCCAGTTCGGCATGAACTGGTCTTCGTATTCCAGATTTGTCGGCGATATTTTCGGCGCACCTTTGGCAATGGAAGGACTTCTCGCCTTCTTCCTCGAGAGTACTTTCTTAGGACTTTGGATTTTCGGTTGGGATCGATTGCCTAAGAAGTTACATCTTGCTTCAATCTGGATCGCGGCAACCGGCACTCTACTTTCGGCTTACTTTATTTTGGCAGCAAATGCTTGGATGCAACATCCAGTTGGTTACATCTACAACGAAGCTAAGAACCGAGCAGAATTAACTGATATCAAAGCAGTGCTAACTCAGAACACCGCGTTGGCAACTTTCTTCCACACTATTCCATCAGCTGCATTTACTGGCGCGGCATTCATGGCAGGCATTTCGGCTTGGTTAATCATCAAGAAGAAAGATATTGAAATGTCTCGCGGTACTTTAAAACTTGGATTGATCACAATGTTGGTGAGTATCGTCATGATTAGCGTTTCCGGTGATATAACCGCTCGCATCATGACCGAGCAACAACCAATGAAGATGGCAGCAGCGGAAGCTCTATATGACACGCAAGAATCAGCGCCATTTTCGGTATTTACCATCGGAACTCTCGATGGTTCTAGGTCGGTGTTTCAAGTTGATTTGCCATCGGTGCTTTCATTTATGTCGACCGGTAATTTCAATGGCGTCGTAGAAGGCGTAAACGATTTACAGAAGCAATACGAAGAAACCTATGGCCCTGGTGATTACACCCCAAATATCCCAATGGCTTATTGGTCATTTAGATTAATGATCGGTTTTGGTTTCCTTGGCGCCCTATTCGCGCTACTTGCCTTATGGCAGATGCGTCGCGGCGGTACACCTCGTGGTCGCTGGTTTGCACCAGCCATGATTTCGTTGCCATTTATTCCGCTACTGGCTAACTCTTTCGGATGGATCTTCACTGAAACTGCTCGACAACCTTGGGCAGTCTTTGGATTGATTCGAACTGAAGATGGCGTGAGCCAAGTAGTTTCGGCAGGCGCTGTGTTATTCACAATGATCGTATTCACATTACTTTATGGAATTTTAGCTTTCATCGAAGTCGGCTTGATTCTAAAAGTTATTAAGAACGGACCTTCCGAGGAAATGGATTACGCAGATCCAGAACTCGGTGGCTCTGATAAGCAAAATCTCGTGATGAGCTACTAGGACTGCAGGAAAGGAAAAGAAAATGACATTTCAAAGCACATGGTTCTTACTAATCGCAGTTCTCTGGATCGGATACTTCATCCTTGAAGGTTTCGATTTCGGTGTCGGCATCTTGTTGCCTTTCGTTTCAAAGAACGAGGCTGATCGTCGTGCAGTACTTACAACACTTGGCCCAGTTTGGGATGGCAACGAAGTTTGGTTACTAGTTGCTGGTGGTGCGACATTTGCTGCATTCCCAGAGTGGTATGCAACTTTATTTAGTGGTTTCTATTTGCCACTATTTCTAATTCTGGTTTCATTAATTGTGCGCGGTGTGGCGTTTGAATATCGCAGCAAGTATGGCAAAGCGCAATGGCGTCAACGTTGGGACATCGCTATATTCATCAGCAGCCTGATTCCTGCGCTGTTGTGGGGTGTGGCATTTGCCAACATCGTGCGCGGCGTACCGCTTGAGAAAGCAGCCAGTGGCTCAATTGAGTACACCGGCGGTTTCTTCAATCTGCTAAACCCATATGCGCTATTGGGCGGGGTTGTAACTCTTACTGTATTCATTACACACGGCGCGGTATTCCTATCGCTTAAGACTGCCGGCAGTATCAGAGATCGTTCGCAGGTTATAGCTAAATTATCCGGTTTAGTTGCAGCCGTAGCTGCGGTCTCATTCCTGCTCTGGACCAACCTCTCGTTGCCAGAGATTAAGCCAGTTGTCTTATCGCTTTCCATCGCCGTTGCTCTACTTTGGGTCGCTGGAATGGCAATGAATTTCATTCGCCGCGAGGGTTGGGCATTTATATTCTCAGCGCTAACAATATTAACTTTTGTTACTACGCTATTTACTGCGTTGTATCCAAGAGTTATGCCAAGTTCACTAGGTGCTCAATTTGATTTAACCATCACAAATGCATCAAGCACAGATTACACACTCAAAGTAATGACTTTTGTGGCTGTGGTTATGACGCCAATCGTTTTGGTCTACCAAGGCTGGACCTATTGGGTCTTCCGTAAGCGCATAAGTGCTTCACAAATTTCTCATCCAGAACGTGGTGTTTTAGATCAAGTTAGCCATACTCTGCATCAATGAAATCAGCTGATCTGCGACTGTTGCTTCAATGGAGCAGCAGTCGCAGACTTATTCTCGTCGCAATTAGCGCCGCCATAACTTGGTCGGCGCTAATTGTTGTCAGCGCACTATGGTTGGCAAAAGTTATTGTGAGCGCGATTGATCTAGACCCGAAAACTCCGAAATTGATTATTGAATTGACGGTTATCTGGTTTTTGCGGGTCTCCTTTAATCCGATTTATGAATATTGGTGCAGTAAGACTGCCTCACAAATTAAAAGTGAAGTTCGTAACTCGGTGACACAACAGCTGCCTAACTACCAGAGCACTTCACCAGCATATTTGAGCGCGTTATTGGTCAAAGGTTTAAATCATCTCAATATCTATTTGGGTCGCTTCTTACCGCAACTATTTATCTCAGTAGCTACACCGTTGGTGATTATCACGACGATTTTCTTCCTGGATCCACTCTCAGCTCTAATCTGCTTTCTGACCTTGCCGTTGATTCCGTTCTTTGGGGCGCTTATAGGTCGATACACCGCTGATTCAGTGCAGAAGAAATGGCAGTCACTCGGCACTCTTTCAAAGTACTTTGAAGACTCCTTGCGCGGATTCATTACTTTAAAGATATTTGGACGTACAAAGAGCCAAAGCGTACGCATCGGCTTAATGGGGGATAAGTACACCGCCGAGACCATGAAAGTTCTCAAGATTTCTTTCTTGTCGGCGCTAGCACTTGAACTTGCCGCGACGATCTCGGTTGCAGTAATCGCGGTTTCGATTGGATTGCGACTGGTAGATGACCACATCTCATTTGTCTCCGCTTTAGGAATTTTGATTCTGGCACCGGAAGTTTATTTCCCGATGCGAAATGCAGCATCGCTCTTTCACGCCTCAGCCGATGGCTCGCAAACGTTGGCCGAACTGCGTCAGTTACAGAGCTCGGCAAATACGGAGATCGAGCAGCGCCAAGAAGATTTCCACGCAATCTCACGAATCACTTGGTCAGATTGGTTGATAGAGATCCCTGGCCGAGCAAAGAGTTACCTGCCGGGCAATTCCGTCAATAGCGGCGAAGTATTTTTCATTGTTGGCGATTCCGGAATAGGCAAAAGTTCTTTCGCCCTGAACTTAATTGGGGCTAACTTTTCAGCCGACTTGCGGGTCGGCTCAGATCAAACCTTAATCACACCTGAATTGCGTTCTGCTTGGCAATCCGAAATTGGTTGGGTGCCGCAGTTGCCGCAACTTGCACCTGGCTCAATACGACGTCAATTTCAATTAGTTAGTTCAGAGATTTCTGATTTTGAAATTATTGAATATCTCGAGTCTGTGCATCTAAAAGTTGTTGAGCTGCCTAATGGTTTAGATTCGATTGTTGGCGGCCTGGCCGAAGGCGGTAATTCCGCTTCAGGCGGCCAAGTGCGAAAAGTTGCACTTGCGCGAGCCCTTGCAAGTAAACCGAGAGTTCTAGTTTGCGATGAACCTACGGCAGATCTAGATGGGCAAAGCGCTGATCGGGTCATGTCTGCGCTTCGAACTTACGCTCAAGCTGGCGCAATCGTTATCTGCATTACTCATGATCTTTCAGCAATCGGGGCAACTGATCGCACCGCTTCATTTAGCGCGGTGATTGCCAAATGATATTTGCCTCGTATTTATTAGGTGCTTTCGCATTTATTGGCGGCATCGGTTTAACTGTTTCCAGCGGCTGGTTAATCACCATGGCGGCGCAGCATCCGCCGATCTTGACTCTTACGGTTGCAATTGTGGCCGTGCGATTTTTTGGTATTTCGCGTTCAGTTTCCCGTTATGCCGAAAGAGTTGTTAGCCATAAGGCGGTATTTGATCGGCTGACTTCGCTTAGAGTCACGCTCTATCAAAAGATCGCTGCATCATCAATAAAATTTGTCCAAGAGTTCTCTTCTTCAGCTGCGGTTAAAACATTGGTAGATGATGTCGAAAGGGCGCAGGAGTATCAACTCCGGGTTGTATTACCAAGAGCGGCAGCAGTTATCGCATTAATTACTGGAGCGCTACTTGGCCTCTGGGTGAATGTGAACTCAATCTTCATAATCGGGCCGGCCTTGTTGCTGACATTGTTAATTTATCCAGTATTGATCTTGCGAAATTGCAAAGAAGCAGCTGGTGAAATTGAGAAGTTAGAGAACTTGTATACAAACTCAATTGAGGTTAGCACCTACGGTGTAACTGAAGCACAGATATATGGCTACCTAATTGAAGTTCAATCTCAGTCAACTGAATTAGTAGGTTCAATTACCAAGTCAGAACAACTGGTCATAAAGAAGAGTTTGTACTTGAGCTTTTTAACTGCCATAACTATCGGCTCAACTTTGATCGCCTTGGTTTATCTGGCTTATAACTTGCGACTAAATCAAGACATTCCGCCAGTACAAGTAGCGATGCTGATATTTCTACCACTTGTACTTTTCGAAGCGATCACAACTTGGTACCCAAATCTATTTACGGCTGGAAAGCTGACTGCTTCTGCCGCCTCGGTAAAGAATTTAGCCAAGAGTTCTAAGACACTTGATCTGCCTGAGAATCATTTGGGCGAGGTGACAGATTTAGTAGCAAATAATCTGCAGGTTGCCTGGTCGCAAGAGTTCATGCAGCCAGTCTCATTTAATATCAAGCGCGGTGAGTTGCTTGTAATCCGTGGCCGCAGTGGCAGTGGCAAATCAACACTGGCAATGGGGTTGCTTGGTTTGCTGCCTTACCGTGGTTCATTGACCGCAAGTGGGATTGAACTATCAACTGCAACGCAATTATCAGATCGAATTGTGGGCACAATTCAGCGCTCGCATATCTTCAACACCACTGTGCGTGAGAATCTTAAGATCGCCAACCCTGATGCTACGGATGAGCAAATTTTGGCGGCGCTGGCACTAGTTGAACTAACGACTTTGATTAACGAACTACCGCACGGGCTAGACACCCAGATCGGCGAGTTTGGTAGAACTCTCTCCGGCGGTGAGGCAAAACGGATTTCAGTTGCCCGCGTACTGCTTAGCACTGCCGATGTAATTGTGCTTGATGAACCAACTGAACATCTAGATGCTGAGTTAGCTTCGCGCATTGAAAGTTCAGTTCGATCTTTCTTAAGAAATCGGATTTTGATCGTGATAACTCATGGTGGTTGGCTAAGTAGTGACGCCACAATAGAGATGAAGGCCATTAGCCAAGCGATTTCCTAATTTTCGCGAGAGAATACGGCCGTGGCTGGACTAGAGAATAAAGCGCGCGATGTGATCGGAGATCGCACCGCAAAAGTCCTGACCGATAATTTTGGAATTGTCAGCATCGATGATCTGCTGCGTCACTACCCGCGTCGCTATGTGGTGCGCGGCGAGCTAACCGATATCGCACTGTTAAATGCCGGCGATGAAGTAACGATTTTGGCTGAAGTGCTATCTGCCAGCAATCGGCCTATGCGTGGCCGTAAAGGCGGAATCCTCGAAGTAATAGTTACCGATGGCAGCGCCAAACTCTCGCTAACTTTCTTTAATCAAGCTTGGCGCGAGAAAGAGTTAAAGCCAGGACGACAAGGTTTATTTGCCGGCAAGATCGGCGTCTTTAATGGCAAACGCCAGCTAACGCATCCGGATTACGAGATGGTGCCTGATGGCAGCGATGTTGATGATGCGGTCGCACAATTCGCTGGAAAGTTTCTGCCGATTTATTCGGCCACTGCAAAGTTACCTTCTTGGAAAATTGCTAAATGCATTGAGCTCGCGATTGATTCACTTGATGAGGTGCCAGATCCGCTACCGAATTATTTGCGCGAACGCATGGGTTATCCAACGCTGCGCGAGGCGCTGATAAACCTGCACAAGCCAACCGATCTAGATTTAGCTGACTTGGCGCGAGAACGTTTAACTTTTGATGAAGCATTCTTATTGCAGCTACTACTGGTTAAGCGACGTGCTGCGGCGCGTGCGCTAACTGCAACTGCGCGCCCAATTCGCACCGGTGGCCTGCTTGAAGCTTTTGATAAGTCACTGCCATTTAAATTAACTGGTGGTCAGGTGGCCGTGGCTAAAGAGATTGAAGAAGATTTAGCTGCTGGGCATCCGATGCATCGCTTGCTACAAGGCGAAGTTGGTTCGGGTAAAACTATCGTTGCCCTTCGAGCCATGCTCGCGGTAGTTGATAGTGGGGGACAAGCAGCACTTCTTGCACCAACTGAAGTATTGGCCGCGCAACATTTACGAACCATCGAAAAGTTATTAGGTCCGTTAGCACTCGGTGGCCAATTAGGAAGCGCCGAGAGCGCTACGCAAATAACTTTAATAACTGGATCGCAAAGCGCTGCAGCTCGTAAAGAAGCACTAGCACTAGCTGTTTCGGGAGATGCTGGAATTGTGATTGGAACACACGCACTCTTGAGTCAAACTGTGCAATTTAATGACCTTGGTTTAATTGTGGTCGATGAACAACATCGCTTCGGTGTTGAGCAACGTGACGCCTTAAAAACAAAAGCTAAATTACCGCCGCACTTATTGGTAATGACAGCGACGCCAATTCCGCGAACTGTGGCAATGACTGTGTTCGGCGACTTAGATGTTTCAACGCTGCGCGAATTACCGCTAGGCAGATCGCCAATTTCGACCCACGTGATTCCAGTTTTAGAAAAGCCAACCCATCTAGAGCGCGCTTGGTCTCGAATTAAAGAAGATGTAGCAAACGGTCATCAGGCTTACATAGTGGCCCCGCGCATTAGTGCCGGTACGCCGGAAGATGCTGATTTGGATTTCCTATATGGCGAAGAGAGTAAGAGCATGGCTAGCGTTGAGGAACTAGCGCCAGAACTCCATGCTGGTGCTCTCAAGGGCCTGAAGTTAGCTCCACTGCATGGTCGCCAAACTAGTGAACTCAAAGATGCCACTATGAAAGCATTTGCAGCAGGAGAGATCGATGTCTTGGTTTCAACTACCGTAATTGAAGTTGGCGTTGACGTACCAAATGCCACGGTCATGGTGATCATGGATGCTGATCGATTTGGCGTTTCTCAATTGCATCAATTACGTGGTCGCATTGGTCGTGGAAGCGCAGCAGGTTTATGTCTACTAGTAACTGGCGCTGAACCTGAAACTCCGGCACGAGTGCGATTAGATGCGGTTGCAGCAACGCAAGATGGCTTTGAACTCTCTCGCATCGACCTTGAACAAAGGCGCGAAGGCGATGTCATGGGCGCTTCACAATCTGGCGCTAAATCAAAGTTGCGGCTGCTTAGAGTTCTGCGCGATGAAGCCATGATTGAGAGCGCTCGTGATGAAGCCACAGCCCTGATTGAACAAGACCCGGCTTTGAGTTATGAAAGTGAATTAGCTAAAGCGCTGGCTCAATTAGAATCAGATACTGCCAGTGAATTCATTGATCGGGGATAGTTAGTTATGAGAATTATTGCAGGCGTGGCAAAAGGCCGCCCATTGGCAAGTGTTGCCGATGCAACCAGACCGACTTCAGATCGGGCTCGCGAAGCAATATTTTCTTCGCTTACTTCTGAGTTTGGTGAATTTGTCGGACTAAATTTCTTGGATCTCTTCGCAGGCAGCGGTGCAATTGGTTTAGAAGCTCAATCGCGAGGTGCATCAGTAGTGCATGCAGTAGAAAAGGATTTCGGCGCACAACGCACGATCAATGCAAATATTGAAATTGTTGCTGCGGCTAAGCCGGCCGGGAAATTCCAGCTATTTGCTATGAACGCTGAACAGTTCGTAAAGTCACCGGCGAAAATTAAATACGATATTGTTTATATTGATCCGCCCTATGATTATTCAAATAGCGATCTCGAAGAAGTGTTAAGTAATTTACATCTTGGCGATTTCTTAAGTGATGACGCACTTATCGCAGTTGAACGAACTAGCCGATCAAAGGAGCCAATTTGGCCGATCGGATATGAACTGGCGCGCAGCAAGAATTACGGTCAAGCCACGATTTACTATTTAAATCACGCGTGAAAATGGCTTACTTCGCAATACCTTGCTAGCGTTTACCTTATGAAACGCGCCGTATGCCCAGGATCATTCGATCCCATCACTTATGGACATCTCGACATTATTGAACGTGCCAGCGCACAGTTTGATGAAGTAATTGTCGCGGTTGGAAATAATCGGGCTAAAGAGGGCTATTTCACCGTTGAAGAGCGCATGGCGATGATCGCCGAAACAACTGCCAAGTTTGGCAATGTAAAGGTTGATTCATGGAAAGGCCTACTCGGCGATTACTGCAAAGCAAATAATATCGATGTGATCATTAAAGGCTTGCGTGCGATGTCAGATTTCGATTATGAGTTACAGATGGCTCAAGTTAATTTGCAAGGTTCTGGGGTGGAGTCGATGTTTATGGCAACTTCACCAGCTCATTCATTCTTATCGTCTTCGTTGATAAAAGAGTTAGCTCACTACAACGGCGATGTGTCAGACATGGTTCCACCAGTTGTGAATACGGCCTTAAAAGCCCGGGAAGCAGGTAAGTAGCATGGAATCACTAGAGAATTTAAATGCTGCGATCCAACAAGTCGAAGATGCGCGCGGAGTTCCGCTTTCGGCTTCCTTCGTTTTACATCGCGGTGAATTCCTGGAACTTCTTGATCTAGTCAAAGATGGTTTGCCTAAAGATCTCGAATACGCACAGCAGATAATTGCTCAACGTGATCAGATCATTGAAGAAGGTCACCAAAATGCTGAAGCCCTAGTTGCTAGCGCTCGCGAAGAAATGGCACAAATGATTGAACAAACTGCCATTGTTAAAGCTGCGCGCGAAGAATCAAAGCGCATCTTGGCGCAAGGCCGCGAGGCAGCCGAAGATGAACGTGCTGAAGTTGAAAAATACATTGATTCTCGTCTAGCAACGCTTGAAGTAATTTTGAATAAGACCATGGATGCTGTGACTCGAGGCCGCGAAAAACTTGCTGGCGCTGATGAACGAGATGTTCTTTCTCAGCTCGCTGACGACAAATAAATAAGAGCGGTTAACGAAGTCATGTCACGTCCCGAGCGCGTTTACGAACTAAATACCTACGAGCTTCCGCGTCGCGCTGGCGAAATGAAGGAATACACCTTAGATCTAGAAATTCTTGAGCGCGTTGGCGTCGAGCTAATGGCAGTACCAGTCGGTGAAATTATCGAAGTTGATCTGCGCCTGGAATCAGTTACTGAAGGAATTCTGGCAACGGGGCAGATCTATGCAGTTGCCAAAGGTGAGTGCACTCGCTGCTTAGACCCAATTGAGATTGAATTAAATCGCACCATGCAGGAGCTCTTCCGCTATGAAGCAACTAATGATCGCGGCGGACGTAAGAAAAAGCGCGACGATGACGAAGATTTAGATCTTGATGAAGAGTTCATGATGGAAGGCGACATCCTGAATCTGGAGACTCCGATCCGCGATGCCATTGTTTTGGCGTTGCCGGTTAACCCGCTCTGTGATCTCGATTGCTTAGGCCTTTGCCCCGAGTGCGGCGAGAAGTGGGCGACCCTGCCGGCTGACCATGCCCACGAAGCCATAGATCCGCGCTGGAAGGCGCTGGACGGGCTGGATTTCCCGATTGAGCCTAAATAGGGAATACTTACCCACCTACCGCGCCCAAAGGCTCGGTTCTCCAGATATTTATTTTGTGAAGGAAGTGCATCGTGCCAGTACCAAAGCGAAAGATGTCGCGTTCAAAGACGCGTTCACGTCGAAGCATGTGGAAAACAACTGCAGCTGCGCTAGCGGCTTGCCCACAGTGCCAACAGCCAAAGCTTCAGCACACAGCATGCCCAACTTGCGGTACATACAACCGTCGTCAGGTACTTGAGGTCTGATCTGTA
>Ga0075464_10001360_pt1 | contig 10995 bp, 5 predicted proteins | sample DEB19_08_DNA_5_FD_75068 | JGI IMG/M metagenome (GOLD analysis project Ga0075464, IMG submission 75068) | Aqueous microbial communities from the Delaware River and Bay under freshwater to marine salinity gradient to study organic matter... | ecosystem: Environmental > Aquatic > Marine > Coastal ...
CTATGTCTTGGATGGGACTCGATCGCCCAACGCATAGGCAAGGGTAATGATCCCTGGTTTACAACCAATTCATCCTATTCATTAATTCTTCGCATTCTCACTGGTGCATCTTTCATTTTTGCGTTCCCACATATTGTTGCGATGGCAACAGATATTGCAGAGATTTTGGCGACTAAATAATGAAGAGAATCGCCGCATGGGCAATGGCTCTTTTACTCTCAGTGAGTGCATTGAGTTCGATTCCAACCTCAATGCCTGCTGCGCTCGCTATTGATTCAATTGATGGAGCGTTCGAAGATCTAGGGAGATGTCTACAGTCTCAAGGTAAGGCCAAGGTTTTGGATGTTTTCTATCTCATCGATGAGTCTGGAAGTTTGCAAGACACTGATCCAGATGGCGCACGTGCAGATATTTTAAGTTCGAGTCTGCAGCAGTTAGCATCATTTAAAAATGATGTGACTGTCAATTACTCTGTTGGTTTCTTCGCACACAAGTATGGTGTCTGGCAGGCTTGGAGAAGCGTAAACAAAGGTGGAATTGTTCCCGAATCAGCCCGTCTGAACGCAGAAGTAAGAAAGCGCAACCAAGGTGATTACACAGATTGGTTGCAGGGCATTAATGGTGCGATTGATGAACTCAATGCTCAACATGAGCGAACAAATGGTTGCAGCACCCTCATTTGGTTAACCGATGGTGGAATACAATTATCTACTGTTGAAAAAACAGTCGATGCCGTCGATCAACTTTGTGACAATAAATTTGATATTTTGCGAAAGAATGGTGTAACTGTTTTAGGCATTCTTCTCAAGAATGACGCAGCGCTTGCGATGCTTTCAGATGAGCAGCAAGAAGCACAAGCCTATTTCATGTCTTTGATGGAGCCGCTAGTAACTGGTCAAGGAGTTTTGGCTGATGGAAAAGAATTAGAATGCGGAAGCTTCCCGATTCCGAAGAATTATCGTCAAGGAGCCCTCTTTGTTGCTTCCGATCCCAAGGATTTGGCTTACGAATTCTTGAAACTACCGCCAAGAATTGAAGGTTGCGCTGCAGTCAAAAACTTTGGCAAAGGTGAGTTCGAAATTGAACCGGGAGTAAGTGAATTCCAGATTGTCACCACAGCGAGCAATTGGAGTCTCACAGATCCAAAGAGCAAAGTCTTGTCGGCAACAAGTAGAGATATTCGAGTCTTTGAAACTGCTGGAGCTGCACAAATCAAGGTTGGTACCAATAACTCTGGTCGCGGAGCTTGGAAATTTTCAGGTACTGGCGGAGAGACAAATCTCTACCTCTGCAGTGGCCTTGATATTCGCATAGATCCAGGAACAGAATTCATTTCAGGGAAATCGGGAATACTCTCCGGAAAAGTTGTCTCGCAATCGACAGGGCGTCCTGCAGATTTGACTAAGTATGACTCTGATCATCCGATAACAGTTGAGTTGATCACTGGAGGAAAGAGCGGAGCAAAGAAAGAAGCAGAGCAGAGCGATCCAGCTAGCTTCCTATTACAAAAGTTTACTCCTGGCACCGATAGCGCTGAAGCTGAAGTGCGAATCACGCTTTATTTGAAGACAAAGCGCGGGACACCTTTAGCGCCAGTTTCTATTTCACAGAAAATCGATGTTCGTCTCTTGAGTAACTATCCAACGATTAAGAAAGAACCGATCGAACTTTCAACCTTGGAGTCTTTGGAGAATCCAGCCACTGGTTCCGTGGTTTTCAAAGGCCCTGAACGCGCAGATGGCAAAGTCTGTATTGATACGAATGCAAAGCCAGTAGTTATCCAAGACAAAGTATCTCGAGCTGATACCTACAAAGTTTCTACTGCTGGCGTTGATGCTGAAGGTTGTATGCCAATTCGTCAAGGAGAAGAAAGCACTCTTAAATTGACGGTTAGTAACTCAGTTACAGCGTCTTCAGATGTCATCCTCGGCTTGCCGATTACTTATTACTCTGACGCTGAGCCAGGTAAGCATTTCACTCTAAATGCACAAGTTAACTTTGAATCTGATCCAGCAGGAAATCCTCTCGGTTGGATCGTAATTCTGACAATTTTAGGTATCGGTCTACCGTTAGCTCTGATCTATCTGCTGCTTTGGTGGGCAACGCGCATCGCATACGGTCGTCAACTACAACGTGCTGAATATCCGGTTGCAATCACAACCGAGGGACGTATTACAAATCGTGACGGTGGGGCCATTGTTACGCATGGCGATAACTATCACGGGCGACCACAACAGGAGGATGTCAGAGTTCTGCAGGACGGCAGCGCGACTCTTAGTGCGAAGTTACCAAAAACAGTTCTTGCTGAGCCATGGTATGAAATAAAAGCACCAGAAGGATCTCGTGTGATTTCTGTTGGAAATATCGCTCCACGCGTGAAGAATAAAAAACGATTTGCAAGTGGAAAACTCGCACCGATTGTGGGTGATCTTGGAAAGATTTGGTACCTACTCATTACTGATGAAGCACTCAAAAAAGCTGAAAAGGGTTCATTGATTGATGCCAAGCTAGTCATATTCAGCCGTCGCGACTTAACGAATCTCAACCAACATCGTGATTCATTGAATAACGTTTCCAGTAAGCCAAACTTAGGTAAAGAAGTTGATGCTCTCATCACTACGGTAAAGAGCGAAAAGCCCGAAACTGGCGGAAAAGGCGGCAACGGCGGAAACGGCGGCGGTCGACCAATTCCCGGAGGAAGCCCAGGCAGGTCTGTAGGTGCGGGTGCACCAACTTCAACTACTCGCCCGAACTTGGCAGGGGCTCCATCTCGATCAGTTGGTCCAAGCACTTCACCGGCTTCAAGCCCATCTGGTCCATCACGTGCAACGCCACCAACAACTCCTGGCGGGTCTCCATCTAGACCATCAACTCCAGGGGCTCCACCTCGTCGAGGTGGTACTGGAGCTCCGACTTAAAAAGGCTTGAAAAACTAAATAGACTATTTTCAGTTCAAGACAATCGAAAGGCAATAAATATGTTATCCAAGTTCCTTCTCGTAGGTGTTGGTGGTTCAGGCGGAAAGACCCTGCGCGCACTAAGAAACAATCTTGAACTTAAGCTAAGCCAAGCAAATTGGACTGAAGGCATGCCTATGGGATGGCAGATGCTGCACATCGATAGCCCAGTCCTTCAGGACGGTACTGGATTTCCTGCGCCAATGTTGCCACCTGCCGATTACAAAGGTTTATCTAGATCTGGCCAAAGGTATGCAGATGCCTATGCCAACGCATTTAATTTTATTGAGGGACAAGATACAGCTGACTACAAGCGCTTCCTTCCTGATGAGAAGGAAGTCAGCGTCGATATCACAGTTGGTGCAGGGCAGTTCCGTGGCGTCGGCCGTGTGCTTGCACTTTCAGCTCATGATCAGATCAAGCAGGCACTTCGTGGGAAGTTAGATTTACTTCTTCGCGCAGAGGCTGAACCAGAACTTAAGCGGTTAGCGCGTCAATTAGGACTTGATGATCAAATTCAAGCCGCTCCAACAATTATTGTTATCTCATCAATTGCAGGCGGATCAGGTGCTGGTCAGTTCCTCGAGATTTCAGAGATGATCAAGGGACTTGAGCCATCTAAGAACTGGATTCATGAAATCTTTAACATGCTTTATGCACCGGATGTATTTACACAAGTTGATCCAGAATTGTTAGCCGGAAATGCACTCTTCTCAATGGGAGAAATCATGAGCGGACTCTGGACTTCTCCCGCTAAGGGAACTGTTCGTATGACAGAGCGCATGGGAGCAAATATCCCGTATCAGGATTCAGACTATAAGACTGGCGCTAAGTACAACTTCATGATCGGAAAAGGTGGCTTTGCAGCACAGGAAGATGTCTATTTAGCAGTCGCAACATCCCTAACGACATGGATGACTGACCAAGAAGTTAACGACAAAATCACAGCTTTCTCTCGCGGAAACTTCCAAGCTTCAACTCTCGAAACTAATTTGCCAGATAAATCCGGTCTAAAGAGTCCGAATAAAGATGCAACACCATTTATGGCACTCGGATTTGGTCGGGTCGGTCTTGGAAAAGAACGTTTTGTTGCTTATGCAGCTCAACGTTTGGCACGCTCTGCGATAGATCGCATGCTTTATGCTCACACACTCGAAGATCCAAAATTTGCAATCAAGACTGAGGATGAGTGGGTTACCTTCTTTGCAGAAAAGAACCTCTTTGACTTTATCGATACTGTTCAATTAAATGAAGAGACCGAAGAACATAACGACATTATTGATGCAATTCGTCCAAATCGTGATGCAATGTATGCCAATCTCAAGAGTCAAGTTCTTGCAGTTGCCTCTCAGACTTTGAATCCAAAGACTAATTCTCAATCCCTTATTGAATGGGATGACAGCCTCCGCGCAGGATTCAATAACTATATTGAGCAGTTCTTAGATGAAGAAGCTAAAGAGCGAAATTCGATTATGCGTCCTTGGGTGAAGCAGAAGAAGGTTGATGTTCTTGCAGCAACCTCTAGATATGTTTCACAACATGGAATTAAAGTTACTTGTGAAATATTACATCGACTATCGACGAAGCTCATAGGTGTTGCAGATGAACTTCGCGCAGAGGCTGATGTCTCACTTAAGTATGCCGCTGACCTCTCATCTTATATTCGTGGTGAATTAGGTAGATTCCCAGAGAAGAATCAAAATGAGATTCCATCTGGCCACGAAGTCGTCGAAGCCGCCCTAGGAGAAGTCGCATTTTCCTTCTACTATCGCACCGAAGCCGCCCTCAAGCAGACAGTTTCTGCTCTGGTTGCAGATATGGCTGAGAATTTCATTGATCCACTTCGTACAGATCTCATGAGTATTTATCGCGGGTTACTTAACGCGAAGAAGGAGTTCATTGACTGGTCGACAGAAGAGTCTCTTTCAGTCCCACGTAATTTTGAGCCTTCGAAGAACGAGAAACTCCTGATTGAAACTGCAGATTATCCAGCTCAGTTTGCTGAATTAGTGACAAATTCTGTTGTTTCAGAGAAACGAACAAATGCAATGCGTCAGGTAGTCGATGAGGTAATCATGGGTGGTTTGGCACTACCTGACCTAGATCGCAGAAATTTCTGGGAATTCATCACCACAACACGCGACTGGGTTCCAACTCCGCGAGAGGCTCGCGAAGATCGTCAGCAGAACGCTCAATCAGCTAAGTTCGATGTCTCAATTAACCCAGTCGACTATCTCGAGCGAGCTCAGAAGTGGATGAAGCAACTTGGAACACCGTTTGCTGGATTCATCAACGAGAGCTTGTCTTCGTACCTCACTAATGAACGCGATAAGTCAATTCGGAGTGAACGTCAAGAGAAATTCCTTGCAAAACTCGAGGAAGCGATCACCGATGGAGCGCCTCTTGTAAACATCAATCAAGGATTGCTTGCAAAAATTCATGATTCCAAACCCACAACAGATTATGTAATTTCCACAATTCCTCTAGATGCCACAAGCGAGATCTTCTCGAAAGTGGGTGAAATCCTGGAGCGTAAGGGATTAACAGGCGCTGTAGGCGGAAAAACTTTTGATCCGCAATCGACAAACCAAAGTATTGATTTCTTTAGCGTCCATATGCCTGTTCAGCCAATGGTTTTAGATTCGATCATTGGGCCAATCTCGCAATACTGGAATTCTCATAATAGCTTGCCAGCAACACGTGCTGGATTGATGCTCCATCGCCGACCACGTTATCTGTATGAGTCAATCCCTGCAGGCGAGATTCCAAAGCAGGACATCTTTAAGGGTTACTTTGTTGCTCGAGCACTCAAGCAGTTCCTTTCAGATAAGCAACTTACTAAGGATGAGCGCAAGAAGAAGGGACCAAAACTTTCAGTATGGTCTGGCCAAGGACCGAAGTATTTCGGATTCCCATACCCACTCTTGTCTACCGACGAGATCGAAGCAATGGACTTCCCTGGCGGAATTATTTTCTCTCTTTCAATTGCAATTGTTGCTTGCAATGGTTCTCAATCACTCGAGCCGCTAGAGGCTTACAAGCGACTACAAGAACTAGCTGATGTGAAGAGTTCTTCATCTGCAGTCAAACACTGGTTGGAAACCGGTGACAATGCAGATGGGCCAGTGCCCGATCCAGATCGTGCCGGAAGAAAAGAAGATACAGCCGACGTTCGTCGAGATACGCTTCTTAAATACATTGCCGACACAGTTGCAAAATACGAGGCTCGATTTGCCCGTCAGAGCTTGCCTTTGGATCGCGATGGGTCATTAGAAAAGGATTTAACTTGGGAATTGAGAGAACCTCTCTTAGCCGCGTTAACATCTCTACAAAAAGACATTCAGAAGCTCAGCTTTGAACAAGGCGAGACGGAAGACTAAATGCCATTCACATGGATTAATGACTCGGTCAGCATTGTCTTGCTCCCCAGTGAAAAAAGATATCCAAAGCTGCACGAGCAGCTCAAGGAGTGGATCGGTGATGGGCTTCTCGGCAATTTCATTTGGATGACTGCTGACGATATTCAGTTGGAAGAGTACGGACCGCCAACCACTCGTGGAACGGTATGGGGTCTCGACGAAGATCGTGAGCTAAGCGGAATTGAAGTAAATCTCTTTGATGAGCTTGCTCGAAATAATCGATTTAAGACTGTTCGATTGATCGCAGTCCGTGTACTTTCAAATACTTTTGAGCCTGATGAAAGCGAATATGAAAAGTTTGACTTGCTTTCGGAAACTATCAGACTTTCACTTCCGCTGGCATTAAGCGATGACATACCGGGCGAAAAGACCAATTTGCGTCGCATTAACTTGGTAGTTTTCCCAACTGAGTTAAAGAGCACGAATTACTCGACAGTCTTTAAAGGCCAGTGGGATCACCATGTTATTGCTTCCCCAGAAGATCGCAAGACGCCACTTTCTGCAGATCGCTTTGTAAAAGAGGATTCCAGATATCCAAAGTTTATCGCTATGCACGTTGCGGCTACCGGTGGACTTTGGAATGGAATTGCGCGAAGTCCTTTTGACGACTTAGCAAAACCTGAGAGTGGAGCAAATTCCTATCAGCTATCCCGAGTTTTCGTAAACTCTGTCCTTACAGATGGTTTATCTCGAAGAATTGCCGCATCAGTACTTTCAGATTTAGCTGATCCGAATATCGATCTACATGCCAAGGGACTGGTCGCCGAGATCGAAAACACCTACTTTATCGAAGACAACGATATTGATCAGGTCGTCAATCAGATGGTTGAAATTGTCTTTGATTCTGACAAGAAAGTTCTTCGCTTTGCTGAACCAGATGCTGAGGAAGAACTCGAAAAACAACGCTGGACAGAGTGGCAGAGTATTAAGGATTTTCTGAAATTCTGCGGACAACGATTTATTGCAATGCCAAAGTGGTGCTGGATCTGGCTTCGCCGACGCATTGGTAAGAAGTTGCAAGATTCTCTCATCGGTCCAGATGGTGGCGTCATGATTGGAATCGATCAGCACGATGCGCAAGATATTCGCGACCGCCTACTCTTTGGGCAGATGGAAACTATTTCAAATAACGTCAAAGAGGCACAGAAGGCGTTGGTTACACCCTTCCGTCGTAGCAGTACGACTTCGCGTGCCTCGCTTTGGTCGGAGATGAGACAGCTTATTTACGGCATCCTCGAAGGAGGAGATCTCTCAAGGTTTGGAATTACCGATTCAAACGGTCGCTTCCCTATATTTGCGAAAGTTTCTGATGTCATTCAGGATCCGAAGGAATGTTGGACTATTGGCAGCGAACTTCAGGGCCTTAGCGAGATCAAAGTTGTGGGTTGGTCGAATATTGATCAAGCTCCAGAACTAGTCGAGATCCATACTGCTCACATAGCAGAACGTCGCCGAGAGTTGGATTCAAGACTAAACAAACTGATAGAAATTGACAGCCAAATTGCAGAATTATCGGGGGATGCGCGATGAGCATTGATGAGAATATAAATCCCGAAAATCCAGATGGAGATTCACCTCAGCCTAATGAACCTGTCGAGCCAGAAAATGTGGTTCCACCAATAAGTTATGTCCCCCCTGCTGGGCCAGATGAGCCTCCTTCAAACCCAGATGAGGTTCCAGACCAATCCAAGCTTGAAGAAGAACTTCGGCGTGCAGCCGAGGCTGCGGAGAAAGATCGAGAAGAGAAATTAGCCGAGCTAAATTCAGAACGTGAAAAAGTTCTGGCTGAAGCACAGGCTCTCACCGATGAAATAACCGCCAAAGAGGAGAAGGCGGAAGAGTTTTTTGTTTGGGTAGACCGCCACCGTAGAACATTTCTATGGAAAATGTTTGCCAAGATGCGCAGCGAGAGTAACGCCATCGTTGCAAAGCAAGAGTCTTATGTAGCCACGATGTCTAATCTTGAATTACCAGAACCCGGTGAACTTGTTCGTCTTCGCAAGCGTTTCCATATGACAATTTTGAGTGTTATTGGATTTAGCTTTCTTGTCTGGCTTATCTACTACTTAATTACAACATTCGTGCCATTTGCATGGGCGCTTAAGTTAACTTCATTTGGCTCAACCATTTTTAGGTACACACTTGGCGCTGCTCTCGTTACTATCTTTGGTGCTCTAGTTCTTTACTATCGCGATTGGAGCCGTTTTTACTGGCGCGTGAAAAAACTGAACAAGCAATTAGAGAACATTGCTAAGGGCGTGGACAAAGTCCGACAAGAAGAGGTAAGACTCTTCTCCCTTTATCCTCAAGTTGTAGATTGGCTTGAGATCCTGGGCTATTCACTCAATCGACCATGGACTATGAATGATCGCTGGTTTAAGTCATATCTTTCTGATCTGAACCAAGATGAATTCCCATTCTCCTTACGAATCGCTCAAGCACAAGAGAGTGATGCATCTGCGATGAATAAACTCCATGGACGCGCCTTGAAGCGCTTTGCCACTAAAGGATGGAGAAGCAAGGTATTAAAGGCTCAGGTACTCGCAATCGCTCAGAAAGTTGGTCTTCCAACCGAACGGATGAACATTGAAGGTCTAGATGCGGACATCGCTTACTCACCTGGCGGACCGCGAAGTGAAATGCGAAAGGGGTTAGAAAATCAAGATGCGCTAGAACTAGTCGCGCGACGACAACTAATTCCATTGACTTACCAGGTTCAGAGCGAAGAGATTACGAAAGCGCGTCCAAAAGTAAAAGAGAACCGCACTAATATTTTGGATCCGATTCAAGCTGATCAGGCAGGGCTAGAAGAGGAAGAGCAGAATGAGTGGGACGAGTTTCTTCGTGAGCCAATTGGTCCATTTAATGGATTAGTCACGCCATTTAGCATTGCTTCACTTGCTAAGGGTCAGGTTGGATATGGCTATCACGAGAAGATGAAATCTCACTTTGTAGTTCCCGAAAGACTTGAGGCAGATTCTAAAAAGAATCCAGATGCACGAGTCGAGACTTACTCTGAGACAGCTAATCTGCCAATGGATATCGTGATTCGCATGGATCTTTCTGATCCATTGCCACCAAAAGCGATAAAGATTAACTCAAAGGGAGTCGAAGATGACTCTGGACCAATATTTGAACCTCACACTCCGTCAGAGCCGGGCACAGGTACCGAAGACGAAGAAGAAGATTAAGCAAAGCCAAACTTAGGTTTGTCTTGGTTATCTTTTGGCTCATTCGGCATCTGTGGAACATCTTCGACCTTGAACGCTTCAAGTTCATGAGGTTCAATCGTTCCATCTGCCATCGCTCTGGTTGTGAGATTCATAAACATCTTCTCGAAGAGATTACGTGCAAAACGTCCGTTACCGTCTTCGCCTTGAGGCTTAAAGTCGATTATGTATTCTCTGAGAGCTTGCTCAACCTCTGAAGTGACTACAACTGGAGTTGCACTGCTAATCAATTTAAATATCTTGATGAGATCTTCTGTATCGTAATCTTCAAACTCAATAAAGGTTTGGAATCTTGATTTCAAACCCTGGTTGGACTTTATGAATTCATCCATATCTTTGCTATATCCGGCAACGACGATTGCCAAACTATCCCGCTTATCTTCCATAGCTTTCACAAGAGTTGATATCGCTTCATCACCAAAGCCGTTATTTGATCCGGAGTCACTAGCTAGGGAGTAAGCCTCGTCGATGAAGAGAACGCCCCCATCTGCTGAATTTATCGCTTCCTGAGTTCGTATTGCCGTTTGACCAACATATCCAGCGACCAATTGAGAACGGTCAACTTCAATGAGTTGTCCACCATGGAGTAAACCAATTGCTTTATAGAGGCGCCCAATGAGGCGTGCTACCGTCGTTTTACCAGTACCCGGGTTTCCCGTGAAGACCAGATGGAGTCCAACCGGAACTGCAGAACGATTCTGTTGTGCAAGAACTGTATTTGCCCGATGAAGTGCAATAAGTGCATTCACCTGCTGCTTAGCCTTATCGAGACCAATAAGGGCGTTTAGTTCGGCGAGCACATCGTCTAGAGATTCTGATTTTCCACCTTGAGGATTACTCTTTTTTACTTGCGGCTTCTTCGGTTGGATTGGCTTGCCAGGCGAATCATTCTTCGGACGATCGTTCTTATCCAACGGTACATCTGGATCATCTTCATCGGAATCCTGGGGATTGAAGATAAAGTCAATAACAGCATCTCTAACTTCTACCGGATCTCTGACATCTAATTCGTTTAGAATATTTGTTGCACCTTGGCTGATACTGAGCGGTGCATTGCGGACCACAGGGATTTTATCTAACTCTTTGTCGATTGACTTAATGGTGAGTTCGGTGCCAGAAGTTCCAACTTTGCTCAGGAGTGCGCGGAGAATATGTAACTCAGTTATTTGAGCATGCGAATGACGCTTACATACCTCGATGGCAGTCTCTTCGATTATTTTTCGCAGCTTCATAGAGGTTCATATAGTAGCGTCACCTATCGGCTAGGCACAGAGACCTCTAAATTTTGGAGATCTACTTGCTCTGATTACCTGCGGCAACGAGCATGCTTCCCACGCCCATCGCTATCCAGTGCGAATAGTTATAGATCGCATCCGGTAGGTAGATACC
>Ga0075464_10001361_pt1 | contig 10991 bp, 18 predicted proteins | sample DEB19_08_DNA_5_FD_75068 | JGI IMG/M metagenome (GOLD analysis project Ga0075464, IMG submission 75068) | Aqueous microbial communities from the Delaware River and Bay under freshwater to marine salinity gradient to study organic matter... | ecosystem: Environmental > Aquatic > Marine > Coastal ...
GTATTATTACCTATAGACCTAATCATCTTTGATAAGTTGATTAATTCATCATGGAAATAATTACTTAAACCATCACTATGTATCAAAACTGAATCAAATATCCCTGTGTTTTGATGTGTATTTTTTCTATTTTTAACCTGGTTACTCTCAAAATGTATCTGAAATAATGTATCATCATTTAATTCACCATTAAAAAACTCATTATTAATAATTATATAGATTTTTGATTTTTTACCATTTGGTGTTTTATAATTAGTAGTATAATTGTTAAACATACCATTACCTTCCTTACACGTACACCAATTTGCAAAAGAATCAAACACAACACTAGCATCTCTAGTTAAAGGAATATAAACTGTATATTTTCTATCTCTAACTCCTATTTCAGCTTGACCAGAATCAACAAATTTATATAACAATTTTTCAATACCAGAAGCATCTCTAATAATAAATGGGTCAACAGCATCAAATAATTGACTTAATGACTTATACTGATTTATATCAGTTGGGTCACTCAAATCTTTTAATACATAACTACCACTACATAAATTTTTAAATTTTTGTTTTCTTTTATTACCTTCAAATATTTCTAAATATTCTTTAGCTAATGGTAAATCTTCAATAACAAATCTAACAGCCTCAACGATTTTATCAGATTTTAATAACCTATTAAAAGTTGTTAACATCCATTGCGTATACATCTTATTTAGTGTTGGGTCCGAATCAATCATAACATCAAAAATATCCTTTGATATACTAAAAGTTTTCTTTAATTTGTCATTAACATCAATTGATGATATCAATGCTAAACAATTTCCAGGGCCAGATTCAACTCTGATTATATCATAACCATTACCTTTAAGTTTTATAACTTTTGTCTCTAAAATACTAGTATCAAAAATATCAAACTTATCTGATAAAAATTTTAATCTTTCTGTTATTGATGCCATTTATTATAATTTAGAACAAATATACTAAATTTTAACTTAAACATCAAGTAATTACATAAATCTATTTACCAAATCTTCATCTATGAAACACTCAATTTGAGGTTTGATAACCCAAAATAAATAATTATCCATACAAAATTTATCGATTATATCAAGCATAACTAAATTAGGGTTTTCACCATCTGTTATTCGATACTTAACTTCTTCAAAAGAATTATATTTACCAATGCTAATTAATCCATTCATAATTATATTGTAAACTTCCCATCTATCAACATCATTATCATTTGAATTCCATATGGAATTTATTGCAAAATTTCGATATAGCTTATCAAGCTTACTAAATTTGCCAGAACTAGTTTTAATTATTAAATTAAAGTCTTTCATCTGCCTATTATTTTAGTGAATGTTATTATTGATAAATATCAAACTACACTAGGTAAATCAAGAAAATCGATTATATTTTGTTTAGAAATTGTTAATTTTATTATACAATCTGTAAAGCTCTGGTGTTAAGTTTTTTACTTCTTTTAAAACCTGAATGCAAGCTTCATTTGGTGGAATATTATCGGTTAATTTATATTGTAATTCCTTAACCCTAAGTGCATCTTTTATATTATGTTTTAATTCTAAAATAACTTGATTATAAGTTACCCATTGTTCTTTGGTTTTTAAATTACCGTTGAATAAATTTTCAGTTATTTTATTTTCATATTCATGCTCTAAATAAGTGTCAAATGGACCGTAAACCTCCATTAACTTTTCTCTTATTTTGAGTTTAATGTTCAAAACATTATATTTATTTTAATGTTATATTTTTAGATAACATACCATCCTTAATTCTACCATGGTACCAATCATCAATAACTTGTTTAAGAAATTCTTCACCACAAACACCATGGTAACTATATTTAAAATAATCTAAAATATCCTTAGCCTCAATGATGCTATCATCAGCTTTTACTTTAAATCTAGGTTGTTCATTATAGTCGTGATAATCTTTAACTATGGCAGTTACCATTTCATAGTTTTTATTTAAGTTATCTAAAACTTCATCTAGTACAATATGATAATCACCCTCTTTAATTAAAGGTTTTATAATTTTATTATACTGTGATTCTGTTATTATAATTTTTTTTATCATTATAATATAAATATCAGTATAAAACAAAAAAAGCGGGAAAGACCCGCTTTAAATTATGCTATAAATTTCCTTAAACTATCTAGCTGTTGCACACCAGAAACCTTTTTATCGATTTTACCACCTTTAAATAGACTTAATGTTGGAATCCCCCTAACTTGAAATTCAGAGGCTAATGATGGATTTTCATCAACATTAACTTTTACAATTAAAACTGTATCTGTTTCACTTGCTAAAGTTTCTAATATCGGCGCAATCATTTTGCAAGGGCCGCACCATGGGGCCCAAAAATCAACCAAAACTGGTTTTTCTGATTTTAATACTAATTCTTCAAAATTAGATACGTTTACTTCTTGTACTTTCATAACTTTTTATTTATTAAATATTTTTAGATGCACTAAAAACTGTATTTACTAGAGATATTGATTCATAAGATTTTTCCCAAACCTTATCATTTAAAAAATCATACATATAATTTGCTGATTCTTCATTTGTTAAACCAAAAAAAATTGATAATCTACTCAAAACCTTATTTAATATTAAATTATCAGTTTTACTAAATGGTAAACTAAATATTATTTTATCAGATAATGATTTACACATATTCCTAAATGTTTGATAACCCAAAGCCCGTGTAGACTTACTAATTGATGTTAAAGCAAATTTAAATTCATCGTATAGAAAATCGCAAATATGGTATAAAATAATTTTATCAAACTTATTCATTAGATTTATATTTTTATTTTTTTTTAAAATTACTATTTATAATTTAAAAAAACATATTTATTTAAGTAAAATGTTATAATTAAAATGGATGATGAAGTTAAGACCGCAGAAAAGGACGAATGGGATGAGTTTGGTGACCACACTATTACTAGTTTCTGACGATATAATAAATAATTTAATCTTTAAATACCTTAAAACTGTCTATCCAATACTAAGGATAAAAATAGACGGTAAGTTTAAAAGAACAATAGTTGTTAATGATATTTATTACTCAGTATCCCAACAAAAAAATACTTTTATACCAACAATAGTTCAAGATATATCTAAAACATTTGACTTAGACCATTTTGAATCCAAATCAATTATATTCAACTATTTTAAAGTTAAAGGTTAGTAGTAGTGTTATATACATACAAAACCCTTAAATAGTAAATAAAAAATATAATTCCAGCTGAAAAAGAAAAAGTCGTTTTAGCCGAATATATAACATATAAGGATACCATTATCATCGTGTGATAAAATAATTTATTCATAGTTACCATGATTCAATTTTTTTAAATTTTAATTCTGAAATATATGTGTAATTTTCGTTCTCTATTGACGTATAACCCTCTTGAATGTAGAAATACACAGTTGAATCAGAATAGTTGCACAGAACAGCTGTAATTGGCCTAGAAGAACCACCCATTTGCATATTAGTTGATGTTGATTGCGGATTTTCAATAATAGTCCAATTACTCTTGGTCACATAAAACCCATATGAGTGTTCTATATCGCCATTCAATACAAAATCACCACACCCAGGAACATTTGGTGGTTGATAAAAAGACCATGTAGTTACGTTAGCTTCAATAACCTCAATTTCTAATGTTGAACCATCATAATTTAAACTACTAATAGTTTTATTTGGTCCGAAATGGTCGTATTTTGTTTTTTGACCAGTTTCCATGTTTTCAACATACATTGAACCATCAACTAATAACCATTTACCATATAACCTTATCTCTTGGTTATCCTGAACTGATACCTGTGTATTTGGTTGAATATTTTCCTTTTTACAGGAAATTAAAACTAAACTCCCACAGATAATAAGATAAATTAAACTTTTCATATTTTGTATTTATTAATGTTTAGATTACAAATATAAATATATTTTATTAATACACCAAATTTATTTTGTTAAATTTTTAGGAATTACCCTAACCTTGAAATATTTTTTGAATTGATATCTAGGAATTAAATACCCTTTTGTATTACTACCTAAATCACCACTATCATTATGTACTCTAAATTTATTGTCAGAAATTAACTTGCGTAGGTTATCTGATTTAATATACCACATTTCACGAAAATGTTTAAAATAGGTTACAAACCACTCAGCCTTTGTTACAGTAATACCACTATTTTTACCCCTAGACTCGAACTCAATGAATACATTACCAGTGTCAAAATCAGGTCTACAAAATACATCAGTTTTAATTTCATAACTAACTAATTTATAATCCGATGAACCCCTAAGTGGCATTTTCATTATTAAATCATGTGAATTATCTTTATTATCTTCAATAAACTTACCACCAACTGATTCTAAGTCTAATCTAACTCGATATTCACCTTCTTCACCTAGTTCAATATCTTTTTCAAAATTATAATTTGCCATAAATGCAAAGATATATGAATTTTATTAATAAAGCAAATATTTATTGATGTATTATGAAAGATTTTATTCAAAATAGATTAAGAATATTAATAGAAGACGTATCCGATAGAGATAGCGACTTAACTGTACCACCAATTATTAAATATGGTGGACCATCTTATGGGTATGAAGCTGAAGACATGTATTTCATGTTAAATATTGCAACTAAAGTAGCTAATCAAATGCCACCAGAAACTATAGCAACAACATATGGTAATGGTGGATATGAATATATGTTATCACAAACTAAAGATGGTAATTTTATATTTAGAGGTAAACCAACGACAAAATATTTTGAACCTGGTGATTTTAAACTATCAAATAATGGTAAAACATTATATATGTATACTATGGGATGTTCAAAATATTCAGATACACCATGCACAACAATATATAACCCAATGGTTGATTCAAAAATAAAAATATTAGTTGACCCAAGTATGAAACAAGCAATTATTGATTTCGTTAAAGGTGGTTCTAGTTATCTAGATGATAAAGGTGCTGAAATACAAGCAGCTAAAATGTCACCAGGTGAATTAGATAAATTAGCTGGTAAAGAAGAATTATACGCAAAAAGAGGTCAACAACAAAAAGGTTTTGATGATACCGAACTTGAACTTAGAGAAAAACTGAATGATTTGAAATTAGCTAGACTAAATTCAAAAGACCAATCAGAAGTTAAAAAAATTAGAGGTATTGAAGGTCAGTTAATGGTTCAATTAAAAGCAATTGAAAAAGAAAAAAATAAAAGGAGAAGTAGTAATATATGAAACCATTTATAAAACAATTACTTAGAGAAGAAATTGAAACAATGCCCAAAAAAGCAATTGCTCAAAAATTCATGGAGTTTGTTATTGACCATTTAGGTATCAATGATACTGTAAACGCTATTCTAACAAATGAAAAAGATGGTATCAAAACTACCGCAGTATACGATAGTTCTGACGGTTCCATAAAAATCTATATTAAAAATAGAGCAATTGTTGATATATTAAGGTCACTAGCCCATGAAATGGTTCACCATAAACAAAGACAACGTGGAGACCTTGAGAATAACCCAACAGCTGGAGATGACGGTTCACCAGAAGAAAATGAAGCAAACGCTAAAGCTGGTGAATTAATTAGAATATTTGGTAAGCAAAATCCTGAAATTTACGAATCTTAAAACGGTAATTCAAACGGTAATTCAAAATGAAAATTATTTTCACCATGAATTAAATCTTCATATCTGTTTTGATTACATTTATTTAATTCAGATATTACTAAATCATGTAGCTCTTTAGGTGCATCACAATTTTTGTAACCCCTAAATTGGTTTATAATCAATTCAGATTTACCCTCAACCCACTTTGCCCTTAGCTCCAATGTATAACCATCAATATGATATATACCACAACTACCACTTTCAACTTTGCTTATATAGGTGGCAACACAGTGGTCATTAACTCTACCTTCATTAGCCATTTCTTTTGATGTTTTTAAAATTTTAAACCCACTTTTTTCTGAAAAATTTAAATATATATTAGAAATGCTAAGTTCCCTATCCCCATCAATAAAAACGATATCAGTTATCTCTCTAGCCCAAGTATCATGCTCTAATTTCAAACGCTTTGCTGACCAAGAACAATTAACTTTCTTATTTAATGTTTTAGCCATTTTAATAGTGTCGTAAAATAAATCAAAATCATATTTAGGTAATGTATTATGTAAATTTTCAACATTAACTAAATATTCAATGTAAAATCTTAAATAAATTGCACGACTATCTTTTTTACTTAACTCATATAAAATTTTAGCACAAGGTAATGGAACTTTATACTGATACCTTAGTGCTTTATCAAGTGAAAATAGTTTTTTAGTGTATATTGTACTTAATGAAGTGGTATGAATAATATTATGTTCAGTCAAATATCTAAGCCATGGTAATCGCTTAATTATTTCAGGCATTATAATACGACTATTTTGACAATTTAATAGATTTGCAAAAATTAAAGGTTTGAAATACTTCCCACTTTTATAGTAAAACTTATTACCTCTTTTCATAATAGAAAATTCACGAGTTTCTCTATTATACATTTTATCAGTTTTACTAATACCATACTTCCTTACAAACTGTACGATATCAAAATCACCATTTGGTTCATCAAAAACAACTAACCTAGTACTTTTAAAAATATGTGAATCCTCATTCATATAATAAACTCTAGCCTTAAATTTATCCTTAGCATAAATCCTAAACAATGTTTCAACAACTGGTGTTTGATGTGAATATAATTCCGTATAAATAACCTCTTTACTCATAATAATAATTTTTAGTTCTGCAAATATACAAATAATTTATCGATAACCAAAATTATTTTTACTTTTTTAATGTAATTGAAAAATAAATACTATATTTGTAACCTAAATTAAATGTTATGCCAGATTTTTATGTAGATAATCTTGATATAAGCCCCTCAGAGTTTATTGATGAGTGCTCAAGTGAAGAAATTACCAAATTAATTGAAATATTAATTGAAGATGGGTATATTACCCATGGAACCGTTATTAATGATGATAATAGTAAAACCGTTGATGATGAATTATTCTTAGTTAATTTAACTAAAATAAGTGAGTATAAGTATAGGTTAACTATTGAAGAAGAAGAAATTATTTGCAAAATCGCAAATCGATTATGAGTAATATAAAATAATATATAGTATGTTAGAATTAAATTTAGTAAATGAGGGGGTAAGTGATGTTAAATTTAACATATCCAAATTCCCAGATGGTCAACAAGATGTTACCATCATAAACTTGGGAATCACAAATGAAGTTATGATTAAATCAGAATTTAATAACTTTAAAGATTTGGAGTTAATCTTGTGTGCAACAAAAGCACTTAAAAATATGCAAGTTGAAAGAATTCACTTATATATCCCATATATTCTTGGTGCCAGAAGTGATAGACAATTTGTTCATGGTGGTACATCCTACCTAAGAGATATAATCGCACCAATCTTAAATGCTCAAAATTATATAACGGTTACATGTATAGATGCACATAGTGATGTTGCTGCCGCTTGCATTAATAACTTAACAGTTAATGATAATTCTTGGTTCGTTAAAACAGCATTAGCTAAAAATGGTAAAAATATTAATGAATTTACATTAATCTCACCAGATGCTGGAGCCCTTAAGAAAATCTATAATTTAGCTGAAAAATTAAAATATAAAAAAGAGATGTTAATAGCATCTAAACATAGAGATATTAAGACTGGTAAAATACTTAGTACATATGTACCACTTAAAGCTGGTGAACATACAGATAATAATTTCTTAATCGTTGACGATATCTGTGATGGTGGTAGAACATTTATTGAAATTGCAAAAGCAATCCACGAAATGAGACCAGATGCTAAAGTATCATTAGCAGTAACACATGGGGTGTTCTCAAATAGCTTTTTAAAATTAAGTCAACATATTGAACATATATATTGCACAGATTCAGTTCAAGAGATTAATGTTGAATTACATTCTCACTATACTGTTGATAACACTTTTTTAACCCAAATTAACGTATTTTAATATGAGCAAAATAATTAAACCACCACACTCAATAATGAAAAACTCAGAAAAAAATTATAAAAAGATTTTTTTAGCTGGGACTATTGAGATGGGTAACTCTGAAGATTGGCAAAGTAAAATATCTGAATCATTATCAGATAAACCTTACACAATACTAAACCCAAGACGTGTTGATTGGGATTCATCTTGGACTCAAGAATTTGAGAACCCACAGTTCTACCAACAAGTTACCTGGGAATTAAATGCCCTAGATAAAGCTGATATTATTATCCTATACCTATTACCAGACTCAAAATCACCAATATCATTACTAGAACTAGGACTATATGCTGCTAGTGGTAAATTATTAGTATGTTGTCCAAAAGGATTCTGGAGAAAAGGTAATGTAGACATCGTTTGTGAACGATTTAACATACCAATTTACGATAATATCGGTGAATTATTGCATAATAACTTTTTTATTACTAACTTTGAAGAAAAATAAATAAATATGAGAATTAATCCATTATTTTTAACAGACGGTTACAAGGTTGGTCACCATCAACAATACCCAAAGGGTACAACTTTAGTTTATTCAAACTTTACACCAAGGACCAATAAATACGCACCGAAAGGTTGTGACCAAGTGGTATCTTTTGGTCAACAAATGGTTATGAAGATTATTCACGAATCATTTCAAAATGATTTCTTCTCACAACCAAAAGATATGGTATGTGGTGAGATGAAACGTGAGCTATCAATGTATTTAAATGCAGATTATGATGTATCACACTTTGAAGCTCTTTGGGACTTGCAATACTTACCAATTATGGTAAAAGCAATTGAAGAAGGTTCTTTAGTGGGTATTAAAATTCCAGTATTGACAATTTATAATACACATCCAGATTTTTATTGGATTACAAACTACTTGGAAACAATAATTTCAAACCTATTGTGGAAACCAATTACATCAGCATCAATTGCACATACATACCGTAAAGTCCTAACCAAATGGGTGGAAAAAACAGACCCTGAAAAAGATTGGTTCATAGATTGGCAAGGTCATGATTTCTCCATGAGAGGATTGGACTCAATTGACGCAACAATCTCATCTGGACTTGGTCACTTAACATCATTCTCAGGTTCAGATTCACTTCCAACAATCTATGGTGCAAGAAAATACTATAATGAGACTGGATTCATCTCTGGTTCAGTTAATGCAACAGAACACTCGGTAATGTGTGCTGGAACTAAAGATGATGAAATTGGAACATTCCGTAATCTTATGGAAACTTTCCCAACTGGAATACTATCTATCGTATCTGATACTTGGGACCTATGGAAAGTATGTACCGAACACTTAGTTGCACTAAAAGAAGAAATATTGGCTCGTGATGGTAAAGTGGTTATTCGACCTGACTCTGGAAACCCAGTTGATATTATTTGTGGTCAAATACATAGAAAAACTAAAACGAAATATAAAAATATGTATGACTATTATATTTCTGAAGCTGAAGCTAAAGGTGTAATTGAATTGCTATGGGATGTATTCGGTGGGACAATCAACGAACAAGGTTACAAAGTTCTTGACCCACACATTGGTGCAATCTACGGAGATTCAATTACAATCGATAGAGCTGATGAAATCTGTGGTAGATTGGAAGCAAAAGGGTTCGCATCAACAAATGTTGTTTTAGGTATCGGTTCATTCACATACCAATACAATACCAGAGACACATTTGGTTTTGCAATGAAAGCAACTTATGTTGAAGTTAAACATCCAGCAGAATCTGGAAGTCCAGCTTACACAATCGAAGGTCGTGAAATCTTTAAAGACCCAATTACTGATGATGGAACAAAGAAATCAGCAACAGGCTTATTACACGTCACAAAAATATTAGATGAGTATTTTTTAATTGATAAAGTAAATTGGGCCACCGAACAAACTGGTGACTTAAAACCAATCTATAAAGATGGTGAATTCTTAAATCAAACAACACTTACTGAAATCAGAAATAAAATTAAAAACTTACCTAAATTATAATATGAAAAAGATTTATACATTTAAATTACATGTAATAGGGGCATCATATACTGTATATAAGTATACGTTGGAAGCAACACACTTCCACGATACCACACCAAACTCATCATCAAGCGGATTCTATTCATTTTATAATGGCGAAACTTTGGTAGGGTGCTACCCAATTGTACGAACAATAATTCATGAAATAGATGAAAACCCTGAAATTTAATAAAGAACCTGATAATAGATGGTATGTGGACCTCCCAGAATGGGAAGGTCCCAAAGCCGACCTGGAAATGGTTAGCGGTGCTGATACCATGCTAGATATTATAGCACAAGGTGAAGGAACCGCAACACTATATATGGATACCACATATCATGATGGTTTCGAAACATTAGAATTAAATAGACCAGCCATCGAACTCGGAAATGGTGCATACTACACAATGGGAAAATACCAAGGAATTGACTTTGACCTAGAAATGTGGCTATGTGATGTGACCAAATTTGTATTCGATGAATTTCCAACTAAAATTTATTTTGCCAAAATATGAAAGACCTAATAGAAGCATTAACAATATTCCTTAAATATAAGGATGAAAAATACCCAACACACTGCGAACACGATGTGCTATATATTATGGGTGTCGAAGAAGACGAAGTGTCAGAAGAAGATAAAAAAAGATTAGATGAACTTGGATTTCGCTTTGGTGAAGATTGCTGGAAATCATATAAATACGGCTCAGCTTAAACTAAAATATAAAATTATGGGATTAATAATAAACGTTGATAAAATAGAAAAAATATACACCATGAAATCTAAACAAGCTAAACATGTTAGATTTTATGATGCAATACCAGAGAAATATACTTTTTTTGGTTTAATAAAAAAACAAAATGCTA
>Ga0075464_10001362_pt1 | contig 10990 bp, 13 predicted proteins | sample DEB19_08_DNA_5_FD_75068 | JGI IMG/M metagenome (GOLD analysis project Ga0075464, IMG submission 75068) | Aqueous microbial communities from the Delaware River and Bay under freshwater to marine salinity gradient to study organic matter... | ecosystem: Environmental > Aquatic > Marine > Coastal ...
AGAAATTAAAAACCAAACATACCCAACTACCTGAACGCATAAGTAAACACCCAAAGCTATATCAAATGCAGTGGCACGAGGCCAGCCCGCTTCAATGCCAATATCCACAAGATAACCAATTCCCCACTGAACTATAAATGCGCCTATAAAAAGTGTAAGGTTGTAAGTTGTACTAACACGCCCTGAATAGGATTTAGGGAAATACGAAACAATTAAGCTCTGGGCAAGCACATAAGAAGCGCAAGCTATAGCAAGCAGATACCACCACAGGCATACCCATGCGCCACGTAAGTAAAAAGCACATGCTTGAAAGATTAGCGCAGCACCGACCATCCAAGTCAAATACCGCAGCGTAGTAATGCCATGCTTTGCCAACTTAGGCAGTAACAAAGCATTGAGTGCGTATGCAGACAATAAAACAGCATTAAAAGAAAACAATACCTGTGATGCACTTTCGGCAGAGTATTCCATTACCCCAGTCAACCAAGGCCCAAACCATAATGTTTGAATTGCGATAAATCCACCATAGCAAAATGTGCCTAAAGGAAAGATTCTCCAAAAAAATGGATTTGTCAGAATTGGCTTGTAACTTGCCCACGATAGATTTGCTTCGCCATCCTTAGTAAAACTTTTCGGATCGGATAACTTTTTCACCTTTGGGGGTAAGCCAAGATAAAGGCCAGCTATAGCCAAACAACAGAGGGCTGCCATTGCCACAAATACACCACGCCAGCCCATGTAAGGCAGCGCAGCGTGAAGTGGCCAAGATGTCATGAGAGCCCCAGATGCTCCAAATACCAGCATTCCAGACGCCAATTGCCCTTGCATCTGCAACGGAAACCAAGCCCGGAATCCGGAGAATGCAGCCATTAAGCATGCGGATACCCCCATACCAATGAATATCCGACCAATAAGCAAACTTGAAAAGTCATCTGCATAAGAAAATATCAATGCCCCCAAAATTGCAAGCATCATTAAACTCATTTCCGTTAGACGTGGGCCGAATTTATCTAAACACAAACCAACCGGTATTTGAGTGGCACCAAAACCAATAAAGTATGCAGCTGACAAAAGGCCTAGTTGTGAATTACTAATATGTAACTCATTTATTAACTCTGGCGCAATCACTGCATTTATTGACCGAAACGCATATGAAATAAAGTATGCGCAAGCAAAACTTAAGAAAATTCTCGCTGCGGCTTTCTTTCCAAGAGGTAAATCAATCGACATACTTAATCCGGATGAAACTCATCAAAAAAGTTTGAATACGCTTCTTCCGAGAAAAGCCGTTTTGCATCTACCCTTGCTGGAGCAGTGTGCAAAACAGATAGCTGATAAATCCATGTGCCATTATCCGGCCCAATTCTCATAATCCATCGCACACGCATTGATTGCTCTACTGCACCGGTAGACTTCAATTCAAGAAAATAATCTTTAGTGGCTATGCGTTGCCGATTGGCCATTTGATAAAAGGCGTCTGCGCTGATAGCGGTTTCAGCGTCAACGCCCGCCCTAGCTAGCAAATTATTTTGCAGTTGCTCCAATAATTGCGGCGCTAGGGTGGCCTGATCTTTACTCAAGTGAATAGTACTCACTGAATAAATATCATCCTCTATTTTTACTGCCTCTAAAGTTTGCGGTATCTCTTGGTTTTGATATGGCAGGCGTCGCTCAATCTTCTCGGGCTTACCTGGAAATAATGCGCTATAGCCTTCTTGAGAAGACTGCACCGTGCGCCAATCTAACTTGGGGCTGCAAGCAGCTAGTAGAAATGCAAATGCTAAAAATATCCCAAGCCTATGGAGGGGCTGTTTAGACAACACCCGCTCCATACGCCTGCTGATCAGCGTGGTAGCTCGAGCGCACCATGGCACCCACAGCAGCATGTGAGAAGCCCATGGCATAAGCCTCTTCCTCGAAACGCTTAAAGACATCAGGGTGAACGTAACGTTGTACTGGCAAGTGATGGCCAGATGGTGCCAAGTACTGGCCAATGGTCAACATATCGATGTTGTGCTCACGCATATCACGCATGACTTCCAAAATCTCTTCATCAGTTTCACCCAAACCAACCATTAAACCGCTCTTGGTTGGGATATTTGGGAAGCGCTCTTTAAAGTCTTTTAGCAGCTTGAGAGAATGCGCATAGTCCGCACCAGGTCGCGCCTGTTTATACAAACGCGGTACGGTTTCTAGGTTGTGATTCATAACATCAGGCAAGCCTAGTGGCGCATGCTCAGAAAAAATATCCAAGGCCTTATCTAAGCGACCCCGAAAATCAGGAACCAAAACTTCAATACGCGTATCGGGAGATAAGCTTCTCGATTGAGAAATACAATCCACATAATGCATGGCGCCACCATCACGCAAATCATCACGATCTACGCTAGTAATCACCACATAATTTAATTTCAGAGCAGCGATCGTACGCGCTAAATTGCCTGGCTCTTTTGTATCCAATGGATCTGGTCTGCCATGTCCAACGTCGCAAAATGGGCAACGACGTGTACATTTATCACCCATGATCATGAAGGTGGCGGTACCTTTGCCGAAACATTCGCCAATATTGGGGCAACTGGCTTCCTCGCAGACAGTCACCAATTCATTTTCTCGGAGAATTTTTTTAATTTCAGAAAAACGGGAGTTGCCAGAGGCGGCTCTAACCCGAATCCAGTCGGGCTTCTTGAGTACTTGCTCCAAGGGCACGATCTTGATCGGAATGCGTGCAGTCTTCTCGCTCGACTTCTGCTTACGCGTAGCGTCGTAGTTAAGATCCTGCCGACTATTAATATTGGCAGTGGAATCGAGATCCGGCTTATTGGTTGTCATGATGAGATCAGTTGCTTCTGCAAATGCCCTAAGAGGGTTTGGCTAATAATGTTCATATTGTCCTTGATCCCCAGGGTTTGCATATCAATCGTCTTCAAGCCCTCATAGCCGCAAGGGTGTATACGAGAAAAAGCGTCCAAATCCGTGGCCACATTTAAGGCCAGGCCATGATAGGAGCATCCTTTGGAGACTTTCAGGCCCAAGGCCGCAATCTTGGCACCTCGATACTCCACAGCAATAGCGCCGTCCTGGGAGACATAAATGCCAGGCGCACCAGGATGCCTTTCCGCCTGAACAGCAAAATCTGCGAGGGTGTCGATCAAGGCCTGCTCAATACGAGAAACCAACTCTTTGACAAATATCCCTAAACGCCTAAGATCCAACAAGAGATACACCACGATTTGTCCCGGGCCGTGATAGGTGATCTCACCACCTCGATCTACCTGTACCAAGGGAATTTGATTGCTGGGAGAGTGCAAATTACCAGGATCACCCGCTAGACCTAAAGTAAACACCGGAGGATGCTCCAAGATCCAAATTTCGTCTGGAGTATTACCATCACGCTGCTGTGTGAAATCTCGCATCGCTTGGTAGGTCGATTCGTAATCAGCAATGCCTAGATGTTTTACTAAAAAGGACATGCGGTCAACTTAAAGAACAATGCTAACCAGGGGGTGAGTAGATAAAGTGCGATACAACTCATCCAACTGCTCACGGCTTGTTGCCGTAATTGGCAAAGTAATGCCTAAATAATTTCCATCCTTCGATGGCCGTTGCTCAACCTTGCTCTCATCAAATGTAGGATCGAATTGACGAGCAATATGCAAGATTGCAGGGAGGTATTCTGGATTGGTTTTACCCATCACCTTAATCGGAAACTCAGATGGATACTCAATCAGGGATTTCTGTTCTTCAGTCATGATTTCTGATCTTTCTTTATTTTTACTTTATTGATTACGATGATCTGGCATACCCAACCAAGCACCGGTAATGATGTTGCGAATGCAATGTAAACGTCGATGGAAAAAATGATCCGCACCCGGCACCACTTGCACTGTGAGCTCTTGGGGGCGCGCCCAATCCAATACATCAATCAACGGAATAGTTTCATCTACTTCACCATGGATCAAAATCGTATCGGCAGGCACAGGCGCCAATGTCCATTTTCCTGCTGCGCTACCGACCATAACTAATCTCTCAGCTGGACGACCTAACTCCGCCAATCGTTGTACTAAATGTGTACCAACAAAACTCCCAAATGAAAAACCAGAAACTACCAAAGGTAGGGTATTTGCAGCCTGAGTCCAGGTTTGATGTAATGTTGCCTCAAATTGATTCCAGCTTGAAGGGGTACGCATCCAATCAGTGACATGCAGCAAATCCTCCATCTCACCAACACCATCATCATGCACACCTGCAGTGGCGCCTACTCCGCGAAAATTGGGGCGCACGCTAACATAACCTAATTGATTAAAGGCACGTGCCATCGTTTGTGCCACTTTGTTGTCCATCGTTCCGCCCATCAGGGGGTGCGGATGCGCTACCAAAACTAAACCTCTCACTGAGAAATCTGGATTATTTTTTAATTCATCTGGCAGATCAATCGACATTTCAATCTGACCTACAACACCATCAATGTGAATTATTTTTGTACGGCTATTCATGGGGTGAACTTTCTAGAATCTTTTTTAAGCTAACTGCAGACGCTCTACTGGACGTCCTTGTATTAAGTGAGACTGAATAATGTCCTCAATATCTTCGGCATCCACAAAGGTATACCAAATGCCTTCGGGATAAATCACCATCACAGGGCCATCAGCGCAACGATCTAAACATCCAGCCTTATTCACGCGGATCTTGCCGGGTCCAGATAGACCCAACTCTTTTACACGATTTTTTGCGTACTCAAATAGTGCAAATGCATTATGACGATCGCAACAGTCTTCGCCATTACCACGCTGGTTTAGGCAGAAAAATACATGGTGTTTAAAACTCATAAACAGTCTCAATCAAGGTTTTAAATTAAAGGTTAATTTATTTCGTATCACCCAAAATAAAGCTAATGGCAACCATACCACTGAAACCCACTGCATTAATTCGTTAAAGTGTAATAGTCGCCCTTGGTGCCAATGCCGCAAGGTGAGAATGAAATAAGGATTGTCCGGTAAAAGATTAATCGCAATGGTAGCGCTGACCAAGCAAGATAGCGCAAGCCAAGCCTTGCTAGCTCCAGAGGATTTCAGGGCCCTTCTCAATAGCAAGCTTCCCAATACCATCCCCCAAATTGCCCCCGCCGTGAGCCAAAGCAAGCTAAATTCTGCACCGAACTGCAGTGCAGTAAAAGCAATTTTTACTAGAACAGTCATGCAAAGAAGGCTATTTAGGATTTTCCATTGAGGTGCTTTAACTCGCATCCCAAGGGACAATAAGAGGCCTGTACCAAGCCAGCACATCGCAGTAATAATGGATTCCCGGACTACAGGATTCACCACCATCGTGCCCCAGTCGACTGAGGCAAAAATGGCATGCCCCCACACCCCAGTACCCAACCAAGAGCTCTGGGGGTAAATCTGAGCCCAAGGAAAGAGTAGAAATAAGGCACAGGCAGCCCAGTTCAAGCCGAACCACTGATCAAACCGGCGCCGAATAGCACTACCAGAGAGCCACTGAGGGCCCAAAGGGATGGCCAATAAACCGCCCAATAAGCCACCCAGAACGTTTGCCCACCAATCCATCTGGCTTGGTATCCGGGTAGGTAACCAAGTTTGCAATGATTCCACACTGAAAGCTAATATGGCACTGAAGCTCAAAGCAATACCCAAGGCAACAAAATTACGCCACCGAGGGTAGCAGACAAAAACGAGCAAAAATCCCAAGGGGATATAAGCCAAGATGTTTACTGAGACATCAAAAAGGGTAATAAAGCGTGGCAAGGGGGCATCTAACCATGCCCAAGCGGCAATACCGTTCTGGAAGTTGAAATCGAAGGGATTTAGGCTGACATAAATGATCAGAAGCGCATAACTCAAACTAATGGCCCTAGCCAATGGCATGGCCTGGAGAGGCCAAACAAACTTGCGAGGTCGTTGATCTTCATGATGCATTCCCCCATTCTAGGTCAGCTAGGTCAGATCTTTCTACAATAGGAAAATGAGCCCGAATTCCATCCTAGAACGTGTAGCCACCACCAAATCTACCAATGACGATTTATTGCTTCGGTGGCGCGCCGGGGAATTGATTGACCCTGTTGCTCGAATTGCGTATGAGCAGACTGCCGGCAAGGGTAGAGCTGGAAGAGTTTGGCTGTCCAAGCCTGAAGATACCCTGTGCTTCTCGCTGGCCCACCCCTTCCAAAAGCGCCCGAACGAACTTAGCGGTCTTAGCCTAGTGATCGGCTTAGCGGTGATTGCTGGAATCGCTGCGGCATTGGGAATCAGTCAGACTGCCTTACATCAACAAGGTTTGCGACTGAAGTGGCCCAACGATCTCCTTATCAACAATGCCAAACTAGGCGGCATTCTGATTGAAGGCGGGCAAACCAATCCAAGCTCACCCACCTGGATGGTGATTGGTCTTGGCCTGAACTTGCGCAACGCAGATGCGATTCAGCAGAATTTAGGAGCAGATTTATCCTTCCGCGCTGCTGCCTTGGATCAGCTGATGCCGCATCAGGCGCCAGTTCCCGATACTGAGTTTATTTGGTTAAAACTGATTGAGTCATTTGAAAAGTATTTATCTGAATTCAACCAGCATGGCTTTAGCCACTTTCAAAATCACTGGAAAGAATGGGACGCGTATGATGGGCAATCCGTTTGCATTTCTGGTGCTGGTAAAGAGCCTGTATTTGGCAGATCTGTCGGGGTAGACAATACTGGTGCACTACTCCTAACTCAAGATGGCAACACTATTTCCATACATGCGGGCGATGTTTCTTTGCGAGTTCAATCATGAGTCTCTATTTAGTATTTGATATTGGCAATACCCGGCTCAAATGGGCCGCTGTTGAATCTACGCAAAACATTGCTGACCGCAACAAAAAATTATGGGCCTACTCTGGATCCATCGGCAATCAGTCTTTTCAATCTCCCGAGCTGCGTGCAGAGTTGTCAGATTACATTTCTAAAACTATGCCAAAGCCCGATGCCATTGGCTTTTGCTGTGTAGCGGGCGATTCTGCTATTGAAAATCTGCGCAGTCTTTTTCCTCAATGGCAGAATCTCGATTGGAAGCAGCTTACCGGTAGCAGTCCTTATGAGGGCATTCGCACGCTCTATCAAGTTCCAAGCAAGTTAGGCGCAGATCGTTGGGCGGCTCTGATCGGGGCAAGAGCGCTTTCAAATACCAACACACTCGTGATCAATGCGGGGACTGCGACCACCATTGATTTACTGGGCGGTAACGGCGTTCATTACGGCGGCTGGATTTTGCCAGGACTCAGCCTAATGCAAGAGAGTCTGCAGAGCAATACTGCGCAACTTCCACTGGCAGTTCGTTCTGGCACCCTGTCAGCCCAAGTCAGCTTTGGAACCAATACGAATGAGGCGATTATCGGCGGTTGTGATGCAGCGCAAATGGGAGCAATATTGCGTGCAGCTTATTTAGCAAAAGAAATGAATCATCCGATTGAGAGAATTTGGCTTGATGGTGGCAACGCCAAAATTCTGGCAAATGAAATCAAATCATTTTCCGAGTTAGCAGCGCTGCCGATTGAGCCCATTGAAGGCCTGGTCTTGCGTGGCCTTTGGGCCTGGCTTCTACAGAATCTCTAGGGCCATAAGCAAGCTTTAGTCAGCACTACAACTGCATTTAGCTCGTGCGGATCTTGCCCAAGAGAGTCGTCGTGGAGCGCTCATATAAAAAGGGGATCGCGATTGCTCTTCCACCCCAGGTTTTTACTAAGCGAGTCTCTTCCAATGTATCGATTTCATAATCTCCACCCTTGACATAAATATCCGGACGAATTTTGGCGATCAAGTTCACCGGGGTCTGCTCAGTAAAAAGCACCGCCAAATCCACGCTAGCAAGAGCAGCTAATAGGGCCTGGCGATCTGCCTCTGTATTAATGGGGCGGTCATCCCCTTTTCCGAGCATCTTTACTGAGGCATCGGAGTTCACTCCAACCACAAGACTGGCCCCTAACTCCCGAGCTTGAGCTAAATAACTAGCATGTCCACGATGCAAAATATCGAAGACGCCATTAGTAAATACAAGGGGTCTTGGAAGTGCGGCAATACGAGCATCCAACTCTTCTGGAGAGCACACTTTTGACTCAAACGAGGGTAAAGGTAAAGAGGTCATAACGCCATATTAATGGCAATGAGACAGGTCCAACGATATTTGCCAGAATGTCTTAGACTTGGACATCCCCGATCAAGCAAAAGGTTTTAGATGATTCGCAATATGAGAAGGCACTTATTGGCGCTACTTTTGATAGTTCCGGCAATGCAATTTGTAGAGGCAGCACCCCCCGTGAGCCCAAACTGCAGCGCCCTTTTGTCACATACCTTCCCAAGGCTGCAGGATGAAGCGCCACAAAACCTATGCCAATACCAGGGCAAGGTTATTTTGGTCGTGAATACTGCGAGTTTTTGTGGGTTCACTAGTCAATATGAGGGCCTAGAGAAGTTATATGCCAAATACAAAGATCGTGGCTTGGTTGTGCTGGGCTTCCCATCCAATGATTTTGGTCAGCAAGAGCCCGGCAGCAATAAAGAAATTGCTGACTTCTGCAAAAATACGTATGACGTGAAGTTCCCCATGTTCGCCAAGAGTTCAGTCAGCGGCAGCAATCCAAATCCCTTATTTAAGATGCTCATTGCCAAAACTGGCACGACGCCTAAATGGAATTTCTATAAATATCTGATTGATCGCAACGGTAATGTAATCGATGCATTTGGCAGCATGACTAAACCCACTAGCAGCAGCCTTACCGGCGAGATAGAAAAACTTCTTGGAGAAAAAATTTAGTGAGTAAGAAAAAAGTTGCCATTATTGGTGCGGGAATATCTGGCCTAGGGTGTGCCTATGCATTAAGACGGCACCCCGATTTAGACATTACGATACTCGAGGGCGGCAATCATATTGGCGGTCACAGCAATACTGTGGACCTCTCATTGAAAACACCTCAAGGCACGATTACTCATGGCGTAGATACTGGCTTTCTAGTATTCAATCGCAAAACCTACCCTCGCTTAGTTCGTCTTTTTGAGGAGATCCAAGTTCCGATTGCACCATCAGAAATGTCATTTTCGGTATCGATTGATGCCAGCAAACAAACAGGACGCACCAAAAAAATTGAATGGGCTGGCAACGATCTCAATTCTTTTTTTGGTCAAAGATCAAACTTGCTTTCACTCTCCTTTTGGAGAATGGCCTATGACATCTTGCGCTTTAACCGTCTTGCCACTGAGCTAGCTGAAGAACAAATTACTGCCAGGCTGGACTACTCTGAGCCAGATGAGCGTATTAAAGACTTTCTAGATCGCAATCGCTTTAGTACTAGCTTCAGAGAAAATTACTTCTTGCCGATGATTGGCGCAATCTGGTCTTGCTCTGTTGAGCAAATGCTGGAGTTTCCCATTCAGACCATGGTGCGCTTCTGTCATAACCACGGCCTTTTACAAATCCAGAATCGCCCTCAATGGCTTACCGTTCAGGGTGGATCAAGAGAGTATGTAAAGCTTCTAGTAGCAGTCCTAGAGAAACATCAGGTCAAGTTTTTACGTGAGTCTGTTAGCCGCGTCAATGCGAGCCCAACAGAACAGTCTCCAGTTGAAGTTATCACAGCCTCAGGCTCACATTGGTTTGACGAAGTAGTGATGGCTTGCCATAGCGATCAGACCTTAGATTTAGTGCACGGCATCAAGCAAGACGCTCGCAATATTCTGGCATCGATTCCCTATCAAAAGAACCGTGCAATTTTACATACGGACACTGATTTCTTGCCTGCTAATAAGCGCTGCTGGGCAGCCTGGAACTACACGGCGAAATCTGGCGCAACCCCAACTGCACAACAGCATGTGAGCGTGAATTATTTAATCAACCGCCTACAGCCCCTGCCTAAAGCACTTCAAAACACGCAAGTTATTGTGAGCTTAAATCCACTCACGGACCCAAATCCACAGCTAGTACATGAAGAAATTCATTACTCACACCCCGTATTTGATATGGGTGCTGTAAGGGCGCAAAAAGAGCTACCCCTGATTCAGGGTAACTCCTCTATTTGGTATTGCGGTGCATGGACGGGGTTTGGCTTCCATGAGGATGGCCTACGCTCTGGTGAGTTGGTAGCAAAAGATTTAATGGAAAGTATTGCCCATCGTACCCAATCCAACTCCATCCAAGATACCCAATAAATGAATTTACCAACGATTAATTTTGGAGCGGTAAAGCATCGGCGTTTTCGTCCCGCCCAAAATGCGTTTGGTTATGGTGTATTTACCCTATCCATCCCAATGTACGCGCGCAAAGCAGACAAAGCATTGCTGAGCAAACATGGGTTGCAAGATAATCGATTCGGACTTTTTGCATTCTTCGATCAAGATCATGGAATTGGCAATGCAGATAGCCTTACCTGGATAGAACAGATTCTTCAAGAAAACCACATTCACTGTGCCGGTGGTGAGATTTGGCTACAAACCTTCCCGCGGGTTCTGGGCTATGTCTTTAATCCAGTGAGCTTTTGGATCTGCACTCGAGCTGATGGGCAAGTACAAGCCGTACTTGCTGAAGTAAACAACACCTTTGGTGAGCGACACTGCTACCTCCTCCATCATGATTCTGGTGAGGCGCTAAAATCTGGGGAGACCCTCGTTAGCAAGAAAGTGTTTCATGTTTCACCTTTCTGCGATGTACGCGGGGAGTATCACTTTCGCTTTTTGTTTCCCCAGGACAGCAAGTCCAAAAGAAATATTGTCTGTCGCATTGAACTCCATGAGGATGGCGCCCCGTTGATTAACACCAGCATTAGTGGCTTGGCTCAACCCTTGGAAAAGAGCACTCTCTACCTCGCGTTTCTGCGCTACCCTCTGATGAGCCTCGGGGTCATTGGTAGAATTCATTGGCAAGCATTGATATTATGGCTAAAAGGCGTACCTTTTTATTCAAAACCAAAACCACCTGAAATTGAAATTACTCGATGAATCGCCCTGGTCAATCATTG
>Ga0075464_10001364_pt1 | contig 10983 bp, 13 predicted proteins | sample DEB19_08_DNA_5_FD_75068 | JGI IMG/M metagenome (GOLD analysis project Ga0075464, IMG submission 75068) | Aqueous microbial communities from the Delaware River and Bay under freshwater to marine salinity gradient to study organic matter... | ecosystem: Environmental > Aquatic > Marine > Coastal ...
ATAATTCTTAACTATTTAGTATATTATTTTATTAGAGGTTGAGGGTTGAGGGTTGAGGGTTTGGAGGAAAGGTTTTTTATAAAGAGTCCCAAAAAAACTACGCCGCAGCGGAAACACCAAAAAGCACAAGAAACAGAGCAACCTCTTGTTTCAAACCCTCAACCGAAAACCGCCAACCAGGTGGGAAGGAGGATCTCCAAAATTTTCGACAAAAGTTGATGCCTCCCAAAAAGTCGGAACGGGGTCAGTGCCCTCCCTTACTGTATCTGATCCCTACTACATTCCTTACACCCCTCAAATGACCTATATCGTATTCATAGATTCATTCGCTGGCTTCAAGCACCTCCCTGCTATGGATTGTGATCGTGAAGCCGAGGCTATTCAAAGTATCCGCGAAGGCTGTGCTTCTTACCCTATGCCCAGTCAGAACTTTATGTACTTTATTTACAAAAGCCACATGGACAATGTACCTATAGTTGGAACACGATTCAACACATACAAGTTCGTCAAAGCAGTTGCAGGATCCTGGGTCGATAAGCCCAAAACACACGCTCACGAGTATGCAATGACTCATACTTCCTCAACCGCTTGGTTCTTCACCGACGATATGTTTGAGTAGGCGGTTTGAGGATGAAGAAGAGGATTTCGGGAAAAGATGAAGCCTCTCAAAATCAGGATTCTGGATGCGTCGTCTCACCCTTCATATTCCCTTCACAATGCCTATTGATCTTGAAATCACCCACAACGGAACTATCCCTACATCTCTACTGTTGCGAGGCAAGGTCGGAAATTTTACTACAGTGCATCTCTACGATGGTAGGAGCCACTATCAGTGTTTTATTAGATTTGAGGATGGAGAAAGATTCTTGCTTATTCACGACGGTACAAGACCCCTTGTAGTATTGGAGAACGATGATGCGGACCACTATATGACGGAGGCGGCTTCCGCCGTCCCCTAAACGCATCGAGTGGTCCTGGTGCAATAGGTAAGCAGTATGTTTCTTCCATGGAAGGGGTTCTAAAGAGAGCCGAGATGTTTTTTGGTGCGTTCGGGAATCCCAAAATAATTCCTCCCGACAAATAAGAAGAAAACGGAATGCCCGACTACAGCCAAGGAAAGATTTACGCGATCCGCAGCCCTCATATACCAAATGTATATATTGGTAGTACTATTGTACCGTTATCCAAGCGAATGGGACAGCACAAGGCGTCAGCGAACAAGTGTAGCAGCAAGACGGTCATAGATGCAGGAGATGCATATATTGAACTTGTGGAGGCATTCCCCTGCGAATCAAGAGATCAGTTGAACAAACGCGAAGGCGAAGTGATGCGAACGACTGCGAATTGCATAAATCAGAAGATCATGGTACAGCCTGTTGAACTAACAAACACACGAGGGTATATTGTGTATGTGGAAGCCTCATTCTTTTTGGTTGTTTCCGAGATAGACAAGAAAACGCACAAGATCGCAAGGGAGGAGCATGAGGCACTTCCAACAACAGTACGAATTGGTGGTGAGGAGTTGGTATTGTCCCATGTTCCCATTACAGAATCAAGGCTGTTCTCGGCTTGCAGAGAAGCCGAGTACGATAGGCAACGAAGATCGCCATCCTATAAATTACAGATGCTTCCATAGTTTTCTACTCACAATACGACCAATAGTTGTATTATTAACTCCATATTCTTTTCCGAGTTCTGTAGTACTTTTTTTTTTCATAAGTGCATACTTCGTTCTGATTTCAAGTACCTGTGCTTCTGTAAGTTTTGAAGTAGAGACATCGCAGCCTTTTGCTTGTCGTCCCTTTGCAACTTTATCATCGGAATTATCCTGATGTGTGCCCTCCGACAAGTGATTGGGATTAACACATTTCTTATTATCACAACTATGTAGCAAGTACAACCCTGGTACTATCGCTCTTTCGTGGTGAAGTTCAAATGATATTCTATGTGTTTTTTTTTGCTTCTGACCGCATATATGGAATACTCCATATCCCCAACAGGTTGCAGAAGTCCAATTCCAACACCCGTCAGACTTTTCTACTTTGGACCAAAAGCGTTCAACCATCTTTGGTTGATTAATGATTTCCATTATTGCTATACTGAAGCCTGGTTTTTTTGAGGCGTCAATTTTGATCGAGATAGGCGATCCCCTGTATATGCATAAGGGGGTAGCACTGCACACAATAATTAGTAGTACAAACTGTATAACTAATTATTATTTAGTATCGTTAAGGAGGCGGGGAATCAATCTGTCTTCGTATAGTCCTTCTGAACCGCCAAACTATGACCCATCATCTCTGCATCTACCTTTTGCTCTTTTAGTATGGATCCGTATTTATTGGATAGGAAGATGTGCCGTAAGGCGGAGGACCCGATGTTTTTGCCGAGGGCTTTGTTCAGGATGCGAGTGATTCCATTGGTGGGGTTGATGCGTTTCCCATTTGCAAGAACAAGGAGTGGATGTTCCTCTGCTTTTGCGTCCATTGTGATCACATTCATGTATCGCTCGATATAGGATTCAATAACTGCAGCGAGTTCCTTGCTGACCTTGGCTCGCTGTTGTCCGTGAGCCTTGGCGGTCTTATAGTTGTTGAATATGAACTCGTCGGTACTCATAACATAATAGTTCTTGGTATTGTCCATTGTAGCGGGTTCATCCAACACGAAGAACATTTCGCTGTAATCCTTGTTTCTACGAGGTTGAATCATTGTATAGAGCGACAGAAGTAGATAGGCGAGTTGAGATTCCCAACTCTTGGACGCCTTGGCTTTTTCGGCATCTCGTGCTTTTATGATTTCCTGCATAGGAACTATTGATTCTTCTTGCTTCTCGTTTTTCAGGTTGGAGTCCAATGCATCGTTGAGAGTTTTATTAAGACCCATAGTTTTCTCTACATACTGACGGTGCAACTTGGAATACTTTGGGAAAAGAGACAACACAGCACATATAGAAGTAAGGTACGAGGTCTTGGTCGCAACAGCACCAGGAAGATCATCGATCTTTTTACTGATTGCAGGGAAGTCCATTAGGAATTTCATGGATTTTAGGGTTTCGCCATCATTCAACACGCGTAGTCTGCGGAGGTACTGTGATACTGTAATGGGCATCCTTGTCTTCGCCAATTTGATTTTAAGATCCTCCTCGAAGCGTACTGCAGCCATTGTATTCTACTGAATGTAGAGAGTTTAATTTTAGACGGATGGAATCTACACATTCATTTGTGCGTCGGGGTGTAAAGAATAATCCCTCCGATATCAATAGAAAGAAGAATGTCCTGGGCAGCAGCGTTGAAAGAGTTTGCAACTACATCGGGGAAGTTTGTTCTTCCCAAGAAGGATTCTCCCGAATACACAGCCGTGAAGGCGATCCAGGAGCGGATGAAGAAGGAAGCCGATGCACCTGCACCAGTTGCAAAGCCAAAACCTATCAAGAAAGCAAAGGTGGAGAATGTGGTAGCCCCTGTAGCCGAGGAGATCCCTGTTGTTGCAAAAAAGGCACCGAAGGTAAAGGCGGTGAAGGCAGCCAAGGTACCCAATGTGGAGGCAGAGCCAGAACCAGAGCCAGAGCCAGTAGTCCCTGTTGTGAAGCCGAAGGTGAAGGCGGTGAAGGCAGCCAAGGCACCCAATGTGGAGTTCGGTATCGACGAAACTGTAGAGACACCAGCCAAGGTAGTAAAGCAACGCAAGACGCTCCCAAAGACACCAAAGACGCCCAATGTTGCGGCACCTGCTGTTCAGTCTCACAAAGGAGTCCAACTCGTTGATAGGGCTGTAGTGATGTCCTTTGATTAAAAAACCCAATAACTAAATATAGATATGCCTCGTATAGTATCACTATCCAAGGCAACTGATGGGAAACATAAATATGTTGCAGAATTTGAGGATGGTAAGCGGACCCAGTTTGGGCAGTTTGGAGCCGATGACTTTACATTGAAGGGCGACCTGAAGCAGAAGGAACAGTACCAGAAACGCCATGCAAAGGACCTGAATACAAATGATCCGACAAGGGCAGGATATTTATCAATGTTTGTACTCTGGAACAAAGCAACGGTAGAGGCATCTGTCCGAGACTTCAATAAACGCTTCGGAAATAAAAACTTTGATAAGAGTATAAGATAGAATGGATCGCGAAACAGGACAGACAATGCGATACCCCTCTTCCGCCTTGCTGTGTGTGAATAGCGAGGATTCTGAACAATTCAATAAGGCAGGATTCCGCCTGGATACAGGTACCCCAGCCGATATCTACATCAACAAACAGAACCCTCTTTTGGCGGGATACCTGACTCGTATTGCTCTCACAGAGATGAATGTACAATGGGGATTTCCAAATGTCTATTCCGACGCACCTGTATCAGGAAACAGCAACAACACTCTAACGATTCAGATATACGATATATCAGGTGTTTCACAAGGTACAACTCGTATTACTCTTGCTTCAGGGTTTTATGCAGCAGGGAACCTTGGCTCTGCAGTACAGACTCAACTAAATGCAAACGCACTTGCGACGAGTGTATTGGGTGCGAACACATTTACAGTTTTGGTAGGTGGCTTACAGTGCAAGGCGGCATCCTCTGTGAGTCAGGCGGGACAAACTGTGTCGGCAGGGTCAAGCAGTTTCACTATAATCACCTCATCTACAACTGGATTTTTCCAAATCATGCCGTTCCAAACGCCTGTTGCTGGACAGCCCTCTATAGTTGATGATCTAACCAACATGATGGGACTGACCCCTTCCCTCCTAACAGGACTACAGTACTACCGTGAATTCACTGGCGGTTATGCAAGTTGTATGCGTACGCCCTACATCGATGTAATCAGCAAATCGCTTACGATAAACCAGCGTGTGAAGGACAATGAGACATCGCGAAGAGGTCAAGCAAGTATTCTGGCTCGACTGTACCTTGCGAACGAGGAAGCAGTGCCCCGCGATATTACCATAACCTATGCGACAGCATCACCCTACAATGCAATCGGATTTACAGACAACGCCTTTGGAACACGAGAGACGACATTCAGACGGGAGTTCAAGTTCCCAAAAATGCTGCAGTGGTCCAATACTGAAAATGTGGATGTGGTTGATTTACAGGTTGTGGATCACCGAGGCAATGTCCTACAATACACGCCAACGATTGTCGGAATCACACCCGATGACGGCGGATTCGTGCAGCAGTCAAACACTTCCGATATTCAATTCACGCTAATGGGGATGGAACAGTAATGGGGGTACATTACATTCAAATATGAGTATAACAAAATATGTTCGTATTTGAAATTTAGATACTGTATTCGGGAGAAAAGTTAGAACGATCAAAAAACGAACTCGGCAGAGCCGCCAGATAGCATCATAACGGCGTTGTAGGAATACACGAAATGCAGAGTGTATGCATCGTTGTCGGGCAGAGACAGATCGAGGGACACGACGCTTGATCGGATAGGCAGACCACTGATGTACATTGAGGAACCGCTCAACTTCTCAAACACCTGGCTGAACTGGATGTCGGTCCAGTTGGCGAGGACGCCAGTTTTTGCGAGAGTGTATGCACCTACGGTACCAGCAACGGACAGAGCCGTGCAGTTCAGAGTGGCTGGGATGTCGGAGTTCAGGAGGGAGAACATCTGTGAGGCGGCACCCCTTGCCCTGTAATAGACGGAGCCGTTGTACTGCAACTGCACATCGGTAGGCAGGACGAAGTTAGTGAAGTTCTTCACGACGGGGACTCCTGCAGCAGCGGGAGCGGGGTCGGTATCCTTATCACGAGTGATCCAGAAGAAGATGCTACGGACTTCACCGTTGCGGAAGCCAGTCAGTTGCACATTGTAGGGCACCTTGCCCACGGTGGGGACAGTCTGTCGGGAGCCAACACGCACGATTACCTCCTGCTGGTAGAAGGCTTTCAGAGGGAAGGAGTATGCCTTACCCTCACCCATTTTCATCAACTGCCCGCGATCCACAGCATTCACCTGCTTGACCTGGAAGTAGATCTGGTCGAACTGGGTAGGAGCACCAGTCAGATCACCATCGTTGGATGAGAACAGGGACTGCAGAGGGTTCAGTTCAATAGTGATAACGATAGGGCTGTTCAGCAGTTCGGAAGGGAAAGGCAGGACCCGTTCAGTTCCACACTGGGGGGAGTTATGAGGCAGGTTGATGTATGCATAGGACTCCAGGTTGCTTCCAGCAAACTCGGAGAGCAGTACCATTGGGGCACCACCCAACTCAAACATAGCATCCTTGGTACTGGGGTTGGAAGCCTCCCTCAAGTTCTGGATCATGATCTGGTCTCCAGTTTGGAAGTAGGTGCTTGATCCTGCGTAGCGAACAGAGATACGGTTGATAGCCTTGTACAGGTATCCACGAGGCAGAGCCAGACCAGTGTAATCAACACCAGCAACGCCCTGTACAGGCAGGACTGCTCCAAGGATCACATCAGTCAAACCCTCATTCGGAGAGATGATGAAGGATGATGAGCCAATCTTGCTGGTCAGGTCCTGGAAGAACCTGTTATTGACCAGGGTGGGGATTGACTGCTTGTGCATTGATGAGGAAGTGTAGTAATACACATCCTGGCTGGTGCCGAGACGCATTGCTTCCTGGATTTTCATATCACCGCCGAGAGACTCCATTGTTTATATTGAGGCTCAACATAAAAAATATTTAGACTCAATAGAATTAAGATGCCTCGCGAATTGATGGACGCACCCAAAACAAGTTCCTTTTCATTTCCTGGATTAGAGGACAAGAGTGTAGCACCAGCACCCGACATGGCGGTTCCGGAAACACAAGATCCACAGGAGCCCAAGAAGACCAGGGCGAAGAAAGAAGCAGCCCCATCAGCATCGGGGAGGAAACCTCTGAAACTGGGTAAGTCCAAGGGATGAGGAGGATCATTCTTCGTCGTCCAAAACACTATCGATAGCAACCTGTATGAACTTGAGGACCTTCTTCTTACCTGGTTTCTTATCCAAGATCTCATTGTATAGAGACTCGGGAGTTGTTTCCTGAATCATCAACTCTGGCTTCGCCAACATCTTATTGGTTGGTTTCACGGTTTGGTTATTCATTAACTTCTTCTGTGTTTCCAGGAACTCCCTTACCAATTTGGAATCCATTTCTATTTACGAAGGTTTTTATTATGTATGCATTAAGAATAGAGAAGGTATGACTACCCAAGAATCAGAGCAGCGAGTCGCAGATGCACTTGCGAAGTTCCCGATACAGAAGTTTGAGTTTGAGCGTGATACAAAAGCCGCAATGAATGCATGTTCGTTCGCAATTGTGGGATCGTCGAAGTCGGGTAAAACGACATTCCTGAAGTATCTGGTGTCCAAACACTTCTCCGACGACATCAAAGTATTAATGACGCAATCGCCACAAGCGGATATCTATACTGCATTGAAGAAGGAAGTTGCATTCGCACCAGCATACATACCCGATATTATTAAAACATGCTACCTAATTAATAAGCATACCAAGAATCATTATCCGTTTTTGATAATCGTGGATGATGTCGTAGGAGTCAAGAATGATAGGCAGATGACGAAGACAATGTGCCTATATCGTAATAGTAGAATTAGTTCTATTGTATGTGGTCAGGATGCAAAGATGCTTTCGAGCACAGGTCGTGCAAATGTAAATCACATTTGCCTATTCAAACAGAATACAGACAATCGTATTGAGGATAACATAAAAGAGTTTTTGAGAACTTACTTTCCAAGGAGTTTATCAATGGATGAGAAGATTGATTTGTATAAGCGTATGACTGAAGACCACGGATTTATATACATTGATAATCTGAACAATACAATAACACGATGCAAACTTTTGGAATCCCAAATTGTTCCATAATCTCTTTAAGCCCCAGGCAATATATGAATGTAAAAATCTACATTCATAATTGGAATCTACACATTCAGAGCATTTTACGGTAATTTACTACATTCCGATACGGAATCTACACATTCGCCGTAAAAACATGCATGTTTTTACTTAAACTCTACACATTCAGCCCATTTTACGGTAATTTCCCACATTCAGTAGCAAACTACGGCAAACTGTTGCACTTTACCGTTTGTTTCCACCATTCTACAGTACAAACGCGGTTCCATTCATCGACAACAAATATGCACGACATGATTCGGATTTTATACTATCGGATCCAGATAAAAAATATTAGACCACACTATACAATGTCTGCAAACGGACTCATAACAAGTAAGGATGTGAATGGTACAGCCAATCCCGACAGTTCGTATTTCATTCGGAAAGCCGATCCGTTGATAGTAGATACTCTTGTTGCAAACACTTTGGTGTCCGACACTCTCAATCTCAACGAGGGTGTTCTTACAACAACTGATGGCGGGACGATTCTTACTCTTAACGGAGTGCCCGTTGGTGGCGGTGGCGGCGGTGCTGTAGATGCAGTACAGGTTTCTGCACCTATCACATTATCTGGTACTACTGAACTCCCTGTTATCGGATTGGATCAGAGTGGTCTCGTGCAAACAACAGGGGCACAGAGTGTTGGTGGTATCAAAACATTTACGGTACTCCCTCGCACATCCATTGCACCTACACTCGATTCTCAACTCGTCAATAAGGAATATGCAGATGGCGTTGCTGCTGAATGGAGTACTTATCCCGCACTCGGTACTGTTGATATGGCTGGATTCTCAATGACTGGCGTTGGTGATATAACAGGCACTACTGCCGATATTGTTATTTCGGCTGCTCTCGATATTACATTGAAATCCGATGAAGGCAATGTAGTCGTTGATGCCCGAAACTTCACACTGATAGCCAATGCCCCCCCTGGGCAAGATGTCTCCGATTCCGCTCTGACTATCTCAACGGATAACGATATGGCTCTTACTGCAACTGACCGCCTTGAAATCACAGCAGGATCCATGCTTGTTAATAACGAAATGTCTATGACTTCGCATAAAATAACAAATGTTCTGAATCCTACTGATGCACAGGATGTCGCAACAAAAGCCTATGTTGATGGGGCACTACCTGGTGCGGATCCTCTCTCCGTTGTACTTGCTGTTGGGAACTCTGCGGGTACTTCTGAAATCAATATGAATGCAAACAAGATCGTTGGATGCGTTGATCCAACTGAACCACAAGATGTCGCTACAAAACAATATGTTGATTCTCGCCCTGTAGATACTCTCTCTGCTGTTCTCACTGTTGGAAATACCGCCTCTACAGAAATCAATATGAGTGGATATGGTATCATAAACCTTCCTATACCTGTTGCCGATGCAGATGCTGCAACCAAACAATATGTTGATTCTCGTCCTGCTCCTCCTATTCCAACACTCTCTGAAGTTCTTACTTCTGGAAATACTGCGTCTGGCGATATTGATATGGCGGGGTTTGATATCTCTGCAGTCAATGACCTAACGATGAGTGGGACGCTACCAACAATAACTGCAACAAATATCGCAGGCAATCTTGTTATTTCTGCATTGAATACTATGTCGCTTGGTACCGCTGGACTTATGACTATTGCATCTGGTGGTATCTTATCACTTGGTGGTGCGACACATACTACTCTGGAAAATCTTCTGATTAACAACAGTGTTATAGGAAAAGTAAATGAGAGCGTTAATGATTTGACTTTTAACGATGTTGCGAATATTTCTGCAGGTGCTAATACCCAACTTTCTATCAATGGACCTCAGGGACTTATTATGTATGGAGGAGAATCCAATAAGCCTATTACCTTACAGAACTTCCCAGATAACAACACTATCATAGCAGAGAATCTTATTCAGAATTCACTCTATCAATAGGCAATCTTGAACATTGATTCTGATACACGAGGTGTTTATTTACCACGCCTTACTACAACGGCGAGGAATGCGATCCCCACTCCTTCCTCTGGGTTGATGGTATATGATGATACATTGAAAAACCTATATACATATAATGGATCCGCATGGGTCCAACCTGCATTGACTAATACCGCAAATGAACTCCTTGGTTCTATTGGTGGTGCTAATACCCATTCGCTCACAGACTTCGCAACAATGACGACCGCTACACTACAAGTGTCGGATATCCAGCCTCTTGGCTTCCCTCTTGCAACCGACATTGGTATCTCTGCAAACTTGGTATTCCCTGGCGATATCTCATTGAGAGGAAATGCAGAATCTGCTGGGTCCGATATCATCATTGATTCAATCCCTTCTGCTGGTGCAACTCCTCTTGATAATCTGCTGTCGTATGATATCGCAACCAAGAAACTCTATTACCAGTCTTTGGCTGATTCTCTTGTGGCTGGTACCAATATAACAATTGCTGACCGCACTGTTTCAGTCGATGTGCAACAGGATCTTGCAATGAATGGAAACAATCTACTTGGCGTTGGTGAATTAGTTGGAGCAACTAATTCAGATTTATTAATCAAACCATCACAAGATAACTCAATAATTCTTACAGATTCTGCAGGTGCATCACAACTTTCTATTAATAGCCAGGGTGTGTATGTATTGAATAATCTCAATATGAATGATTACGCAATTGAGAACGCATCTGGTGTTGGTGCATCTTTGAGTGTAGTAGGGCAAGACCTCTCTTTATTGGACCAACTTGGTACTATCCTAACTACTGTTGCACTTCCTCTACCACCTTCTCTACAGTCCAATACTATCTATGTGAATGCGGATGATAGTGATATTCAAGCGAAAATCACTTCAGCAAGTGCAGGTGATGTTGTTATGCTGTCGGCTGGATATTATGAGGGAGCCGATATAGTCGTTGAGGAAAAAACCAACATTGCGATTATTGGTCCTACTCGTGCAACAGGACAAAGTATATCCTACCTCGTTGCAAGGAAACTCATTCTCTTACCTTCCAATACTGGAAACATAACCATTAATTCTTTACAGATTGGTTTAGCATTCCAAGTTTCTGGTGGTGGAAGCAATTACTTCACCAATGTGAAGTGCGATAGCGGTATTAGTTTCGCAGAA
>Ga0075464_10001368_pt1 | contig 10980 bp, 16 predicted proteins | sample DEB19_08_DNA_5_FD_75068 | JGI IMG/M metagenome (GOLD analysis project Ga0075464, IMG submission 75068) | Aqueous microbial communities from the Delaware River and Bay under freshwater to marine salinity gradient to study organic matter... | ecosystem: Environmental > Aquatic > Marine > Coastal ...
AATTTCTGAGCCCGTAAAATTCATATCTAACCGGGTTGAACTTGTTGGGGATTTTGCGGTAAATGCCCCTTTAATTTTTAACTAACAAAAGCCAATGAAAAATCTAATAATTGCTTTTCTATGCCTGTTCGCTTTTAGTGTTTCGGGGCAATCCATTTGGTTAGGAGACTTAAATAATTTAAGGTCTAACGCTGTACAGGGGACAAATACAAACCGGACAGGTCCGACCGCTACTAATGCTAATTTACCCGTACCCACAGGTGTAGACTTAGTAACAGACGACACAAACGGCCCTAACGTCTTGACTGGTAACACAGGTTGGCCATATTGGAGGCTAACACTAAGAAGTAATACAGGGGGTAGTATGTGGCGTACTGAACTAGTAGAGCATTTCAAAGATATGTCTCTGTTTTTTCGGCGTTACAGTGAGGAAACATTCACTTACAGCCCTTGGTATAAAGTACACTCTAACCAGTGGTTTCCGGTTAAAGAGAACATAGCCCCAACGAACGGACAGGCTTTAATTTACAACTCTACAACCTCACAATGGGACGCGGCAACGATCAGCGGGGGAGCCGGGGGCAGCGGGGGAGGGGCAAGCATAAATGATGCCTCTACCAGTTCAACAACGGAAACCTATTCTGTAAACAAAATACTATCTTTACATGTAGGAGGAAACCGTATAGTATCAGGTACTACAGATACTTGGTTGGCCTCTGACTGTGGCAAAACAATAGAGTACACAAGTAGCAGCCCGGTTACTGTTACTATCCCCTCTGCTTTGATAGCCGCTACCTGTTACGTGAACTGGCTACAGGATGGCACCGGCCAAATAACGTTTGTAGCAGGATCAGGTACTACCCTGCAAACGTTCAACTCTCAAAACAAATCAGCGGGCCAACGGGCACAGGGTAGCGGGTATTTTAAGACAGCCTCAATAGTTAATCTTTCAGGAGCAACAGCCAACTAAACACAATGAAAAAGCTAAGTTTAATCTTTCTCAATTTAGTCTTAGCCCTTACCTGTTTTGCACAGGTAGGGGTTTTAAGCCCCCCCAATAATGATAGTTATTGGAGCTATAACAGCACACTGATAAAGGCCCGGCCCTCATACTTATCAGATGCCAGTAGTAATAACTTTCAGCTAACGCCAAACGGTAACATTCGGCCCGCTTTAAGGGTGCCTAACGCAAGTGTTACAGGTAGCTGTTTATTTGATGGAAACACGGATTACATAACTTTTACAAACCAGACATTTACCGGAAGTTTTACGGCTGAATGTTGGTATTATCAAACTGGAAACCCTACTACTCGTAGTCTTTTATTTGGAGGGCCACTAGGTAGCGGAGCAACAAACGTGCAACTATACGTAGATAATTCAGGGGGTATAAGTTGGGTAGATAACGGGGCCGTAAAAATTGCCCCGGTAGGAAATGCCCTTAAAAATGCTTGGAACCATATTGCTTTTGTTCGTAGTGGCTCTACTATTTATATTTTTCTTAATGGTAGTCAATTAGCAACTACAACCAATACGGCATCTATTCAAATTGATAGAGTAGGCGATTTGGGTGGAATTGGCGCGGGTTATTCCCCATTAGGGTATCTTTCTAATATTCGACTATCCAATATAGCCCGTTACACAGCTAATTTTACTCCTTCAACAACCCCTTTTGTTGCAGATGCCAACACGGTTTTACTCACACTGCAAAACTCGGTATCTGTCAACAATTCGGAGTTTTTGGACGGTTCCCTCAATGACTTTACTATTACTAGAAATGGTAACGTAACTAACGGTAGTTTTGGCCCTAGTGCGGGGGTAGGGAGTGCCTATTTTGATGGAACGGGGGATTACCTTAATGGCAGTTCAGGACTTATAACGGGTTCAACATATTGTTTAGAATCGTGGATTTATATTACTGCTTATCCATCTGTTGCCGGGGGGATAATTACAACGACTAATGCAGCCGCAAGCCCAACGGGATTTTATTTGCGTGTAGAATCTACAGGGAAATTACAGTTTGCAGAAACATGGGGAGCTAACATAATAACCTCAACAGCTACAATTCCCCTTAACACGTGGGTTCACGTTGCAGGGGTAAGAAATGGCAGTACAGCAACGGTTTATATTGGCGGTACAAGTTCGGGTTCAGGTACATTTAACGTTACCTATAACGCTACTGCTTTTGCTATTGGCCGAAATTTTGTAACGGATAATTCAGCTTATTTTGTTGGCTTTCTATCTAATGTTAGAGCGTCCAATACAGCCCGTTACACGGCTGCATTCACCCCGTCAACAACTTACACAAGTGATGCTAACACGGTTTTATTCCTCCCTTTCTCCAACGCGGGGGTAATAGATGGAACGGGTAAAAACAACATTGAAACCGTCAACGCGGTAACTAGTACGGCTATACCTCAGTTTAGCAAACCTGTTCTTTCGTTCAATGGAACATCAAGCCGTATAGTAATACCATCTAGTACAGCCTTAGAGCTTGGTAACAGTGATTTTACTATTAGTGGTTGGATTAACCCGGCTAACGTTAGTGGAACAAAAGGAGTAATATCAAAAAATTGGATTGCTAGTAATAATAAAGGTGGGTTTACGCTTTATCAAGCAAATGCAAATTTGGTTTTTGCGGCAACCTCTTTAGGTACTAGTACTTATGACATCGCAAATAGTGTAATAGTTGGAGCCCTAACAGCTAATACCCCGGCATTTTTTCAGGTAGTTAGAAAAGGCAATACATGGACTACCTATCTAAATTTTACGCAAGGCGCAACCTTTACAAATAGTGCAACAATCTTTGCCAATACTGACCCAATTATATTGGGCTCTGACAATGCACCAACACCAACATATTTTTTTAACGGCACTCTTTACGACATTCAGATTAAAAAGGGAGCGGGGGTTTATCAGCTATCGACAACACCAAAACCGTATTAACAAAATGAAAACGATTCTCAAAGTAGTATGGCTACTGACCCTGTTGGGTACGGCTACGTTTGCCCAGACCAAGCCAGTGGCCAGCGTGGCCGCTCGTACCAAAACGCTCAACTCAGCGATTTCCAAAGCAGGGGATGATGCGTTCAGACTCGCCCTTGCAGGCTACCAGCCAGCCCCTAATCCGCTTAGTACGGTGCTGTCTGTTTCGGCCTCGGCACCCACGGCGGGAAAATGGCCCTCCATGCAGGGTCAATATATCTGCCTGGTAGCAGGCAAGAACGACGAGATGAATGCGCCCGGTCTTACGGCCGACAAATCGGCTTTTCGGTTTGGGACGGGGCGGTCGCTGCAAAGCTCCCTGCCTGTGTCGCTATCGGCTTTTACGGCCGAGGTAATGCTTCGCAGAACAGGCATGGCACCGACTATTCAGACAGGGTTGCACCGTTTGTTTTCGATGGGGCCAGATTTCACGGTAAGTTGGGACGAAACCCGCAATTCGATAATCGTATTCTACCCTGATCAAAACGTCGGTAACGCGGGATTTTTGGTGCAATTTTTCAAGGACTTGCCTTCAATTGATGTCTTTCAGCCTGTCAAAATAGCTTACGACGGGGCTAGGCTAACACTTGTTTATGGGGGGAAAACATATACTGAGACCGTGCAAGGCGGCCCACTGTCCACTGACGTTTTTCGCCTGGCTGCTGACGCTAATGGTTTCGGGGCTACGATTGAAGTGAAGAGTGTAAGCGTATTTAATGCCTACCGGCCGAATTAGTTGGCCACAACCAATCCCAGACCATGCTGGACAAAACCATTGATTTCATCACCGAACTGGTGAACCGCATCACGGCCGACACGCCCAAATTCTTTCGCATCCTGCGCAACATCGGGCTAGTTATTACCACCATTTCAAGCGTGTTGATTGCCCAGCACATTCCGGTACCGAGCTGGCTGGAGTGGTTGCAATCGACCCACACGCTGGTGGTCAGCATCGCCACTGCCTTAATTAGTCAGCTCACGGTGAAAGACGTTAATGATTCGGGTGAGTTACCGATCACTAAAAAGTAAACGAGTGCAGTAAGAGAAGAAGAATTAAACGCCCGTGGCCCTGCTGCGGGCGTTTTTTGTGCGTATCGTTTCAGCTATGTTTCAGCCAGTAAATTAAATACGGCCCGTAAGCTGCTGATAAAGAACTTACTAGGCCAATATCCATACCTTTATGAGGAAAAGGGAGCAAATTATAAAACAACCGAAACGGTACGTCCAAATAAACCCGTATTGTTCCGGCTAATGGTCTTTGTTAGGTTGTATTATTCATGTCGGCCAATTCGCTACACTATGCAAAACGGCTACTGTTCGTATATTTGTTTCAGCTATATTACAGCCAGAACAGCAATGGCCCGCATCACCTACAACATCGAACTGGATTCCAAGCCCGACCGCAATGGCCTGACGGCCGTGATGGTGCGCCTGCATCAGAAAGGACAGAAGCCCGCCCGGCTACTGACGAGCGTCAAACTGGAACGGGCCGAACGGCACTGGGTAGCACTCGACAAAAAACGGACATCTAAAAAACCGCTCTGGGGCAACTGGGTAAAGGGCTACGTGAATAACGAAACCATTAACCAGAGCATTGCCACCGAGCACAAACGCATTGTCGATGCCTGCGAAGGGTTCCAGGCCGATGAGGTGCGCATGAGTCCCGATGAGGTTGTTCCGGGCTTAACACCTACCCAGTTGGCCCAGAAATTCAAAACAAGGCTATCGGAGGACTATTTTGATCTGACAGCCCTGGTGATGGAGGCCACCAAAGCCATGGCGTTTCGTACCTATGCCTCCCGTGAAACGGCGCTTAGTCTGCTGAAAGAGTATGCCGGTACGCTCAGCCTGCACCAGCTCACCACCCACTATGTGGAGCGGTTTCAGGATTACCTACGGAAAGAGTACGTGAGTAAAAAGACGAAAACCAACCTATCGGCCTCGTCGATCAATCAGTACATGAATGCCCTCAACACGGTGCATGTAGAGGTGCTTCGCCTGAAAGGTCACAGCAAACAAAAGGCTTCGCGGCTGTCTCCCTTTACTGATGTGGACAAGCTGCCCAGCAAATCAGCGTACCGGGCCAAATTTGACGAGGGAGCCATTGAAGCGCTCCACACAACCACCATAGACAGCACGCACCGGGTACTGCCTCCAAAAATGGCCTTTTCGCTGTGGCTACTGTCGCACCTGCTGGCGGGTATCCGGTTCACGGATCTGCTGCTACTCCGCTATGGCCAGTTTGATTGTGATGCTGATGGCCTGCCCATCATGCTGACCTATACCATGCAGAAAACGGCCAATGTGGTACGGATACCTATTTTCGAAGAGGCCCAGACGGTGCTGGACATCTGGTGGAAAAAGGAGCACAAACCGGATGATTTTGTTTTGCCCTACCTGAAGCAAACCGAAAAGTACGCCCAGTACACCACCCGCGATGCCATGTATAAGGCACCCTTTGCCGTTCGGCGGCAACTCGACAACCATATTCACTACTGGAACATGCAGATCAATCAGCGTTTGGCTGAGTTGCAGGCCGAGGCTGGGCTAAAGGTCAAGCTACGGATGCACAATGCCCGCCACTCGTTTGCTGATCTGGCCCGGCGGATCATGCAGGAAGATGGCACGCTGACCCTACTCGACATTACCCGGATGCTCGGCCAGCGTGACCCGCGCATGGTGATGACCTATATTGAGGAGATGGAGAATCAGGATAGCACCAAATCGATGCAGAGCATTTTCAAGCGCAAGAAAAAGACGCCCGAAAGCTCAGAGGGTTAGTTTACCGTACCTTTCCAATAACCTCGACATCCATATCCATAGCGTTGAAAATCCGCTCAATTTGCGATGAGGTCAAATTAGCCTTACCAACCTCATAGTCGGATAACATAGCCTGAGTGATGCCGATTTTTTCAGCACACTGCTCTTGCGTTAGATTTGCTTTTTTTCGAGCTTGCCTGATAGCGTGTCCAATGCGCTTTTGCAGACTTATCTGTTTTGCCGCCTTAAAAACGGCATCGTGTGGGTAGTTCACTGATTCCTGATCCATATCTTTGCATCGTGTTTTAAGTGGAACGCCCGAACTACGTTGCAGGTAGCCGGGCGTTTTTTTGTTAACCTCTGTGATAAACTACGTTACAATCATCTTGCACATCAATCGAGAAAATGTAATTATCATCGTTATCGTAGAAATCGTAAAGGGTGTTGTCTTCTACCCGTCCATTTGCCTGTACTGCATTTACTTCATCCAAGCCCATGTTTGCGGCAGCGTTGTTGATTTCTTGTTGTGCGCCTGTTGAGAAAGTGTACTGCGTGTTGTTGAAGATAGTAGCCATTGCTTTGTGTGTTTTAGGTGGAGAATCGTTTCCCCTTATTGTTGATACAAATATATGCTATAATAGATATACGTGTCAAGTAAAATATTTGTTATGGCGTATATTTTAATCTTATGTAACTCATTGAGTCACAAAAAAGCCCCTATTTGGTAGGGGCAGTGGGTGGTTTTCGAGCGAACATTTCCCCCTCACCCGTCAGGAGCCAGCGGGCCGAGATGCCGAAATCACGGCAGAGCCAGGTGAGGTAGCATAGTTGAAACTCCGTTTCGGGCTTTTTGCGCAGTTGGTAGAAGTTGCCCCAGTTCAGTTCGTAGCGAGTGGCAAAGGTTTTGCGACCCCGAAGCTGCCTGCGCTTGATCAGCGCGTCGATGGCTTCGAAAAAACGCTTATTGATGGCCTGCGACTCGTCGTTTTGCATGGTTTGGATAGGGCTAGTCTTCGTCAGCACCTGGTGGCCATAGGTACGCATCCCGACCGGCTATGCCTTTGTATATCCACACAACAATCTGGAAAGGAATGGCAAGTACAAACAGCAGAGCAAACAGCAGGTAGGTTAGGGCCGTTTTATCGTTAGCCCTCTTGTTTTTTGCGCTTGAAATAGAAGTGATAAACATTTTGCGAAGAATGCGTAATGGCCAGCGCATCCATGTATTCCCAGCCATTTCGAAGCATAAAATTCAGCGCATCGACAACTGAATTAAACTTTCGCTTTTTCCCGGTTGCAGGATCCATTACGGCACTGCCGCCCTGATTGGATTCCTGTCCATAATCGATGCTGATAGTGACTTTAAGAGAGAGAAACCCCCTTGTTGCCGTGAGTTCGCAGACCTGTACGTCTTTGAGATCGTTAATATTTATGTCATCAACAATAAGTTGGGCCCATGCCTGATTGCAAAAGAAAAGGACTCCGATAAGGACAAGTAACCATTGCTTCATAGTATAGTGAATTATAGTCTTACCGCGCCTTTGAACCAACAATCCCAGCAATAGCAGTTTATTTATTTCGTTGGTTTGGCTGGCGGTTTACAGGCTTGATAAATGGAAATGAGTTTATTCTGGGCCTTGATTAGTTTTCTGAGCGCTTTGCATTCGCTGTCGATGAGCGGTGGCGCTGGGTGATGCGTGTTCAGGTTGACAGTTGATTCATGCCCATGCTGGGTAATAATTACTGAGTTTACTGGTGGTATCTGCTTGATTGACATAAGGTAGAGGATCTTGATCTACCAAATCAAAGAAAATACCTGTACTTATACCTAGTTAAAATACGGTTAAACGTTACTTAAAAAGAGGTTAGAATTAGCCTATTGAATAAATGGGCCTATTTCTTTTGTTTCAATAGCTCATTTATTTCTTTCAGCAATCGGTTTTGTTCTTCGAGGTCACGAATGCGGGTGAGTAGATGCTCCTCATTGTTCGCCGTGGGTGGAGCCGATTTATAGAAATAATTCGACTCATTTACTTGGGGCGAGGTTTGGGCCTTATCCTCACTGCCCTGATACCCATCATCAAATATGCTACCCTGGCCCGTTTCCCACCACTGGTAGTTTAAGCGAAGTTGCCTAACGATCTGTTCGCTTAGGTGCTTTCCTATAGATTCGCGCCCATTCAGTACCTTACTTATATGGGACTGCGGGGAACCTATGCGCCTTGCAAGCTCCGACTTGTTAACGTTCAATTGCCTGCGTACAATTTCTAGGCGTTCTCCTGTCATGTTAAAACATTGAGTTCCAATCTGTTGCATCTGAATATATGTTTTTGCCTAAATTAATATTGCTTTTCGCTTGACAATGTTAAGCGAAAACACATATCTTTGATTCATTAATTGAGTGAACGGCCAACTTACCGATTGACTGAACGCAATTTAGGTCAAAAACATGGAACTAAGCAAGACTGACATTAAAGAGATTCGCAAACGGCTGGCGAAAACCGATGGCGGAATTAAGCGGGCCGCTGCGTTTGGGGGCGTCACCGAGCGGGTTGTGCATAAACTTCTGAAGGGTGAGAACTGCCGTCAGGCCACCATTGACGCATTTTATGCGGGCATTACCGAACTGGAAGAGAAGGAAAACAAGCAACGGGCTATCAATAGCCGCAATGCCAGAGCCACCGCAACGGTATAACTATGACTACTATCCTACTTCCGATTCAAACAATCAATGAAACTGCTGTTGTCAGTACGTTTGATTTTGCCGAGGGCTTAGGCATTCAGCACAAAAATCTAATTGAAACCGTACGCGGCTATCAATCAGCTATTGAAAAAGACTTCGGAAGGGTCGCGTTTCAAACGCGACCCTTTGAAACGCCCGGCGGTGTGCAGCATCGTGAGATTGCGCTGCTCACCGGAGTCCCGACCACCTTTTTCGACTTGAAACCATTAGTGACGCCATGAAAACCCGCTACAAAAAGAATCAGGAGAAACGCGAAGATGAAATCGCGGCCTATGTCGCCACGCTCATGGCGGAGCCAAAAGCCATGAAAACGGCGGTCGAGATCAAGGCGATGGTAAAGTTTAGCATCTACAGCCGGTCCACGGTGTGGAACATCTGCAACCGAGTGGCCAAACGAAACCAGCCTGCCAATCAGCAGGCACAACCCGCTACCATATGGCAACCCAAATCGTAATCGATCAGGACATAATTCAGGGTTACCGCGATCACCTGACTAAAACAGTGGATCGGCTGCTGAAAGCCGAAAGCGAGAATCAGGTGATGCAAGCCCGCATGCAGGGCATGGGCTTGCTAACTATTGAACAGGCATGCAAATACCTCAGCGTATCCGAATCAACCCTGCACTATTACCGCAGCATGGGCCTGCCCTACTACCGAAAAGGCAAAGATGGCATCTGGTTTAAGCAGGCCGAGGTCGATCAGTGGGTGAGTGAGGGGCATGTGAATCGCCGGAAAAACTAAGCAACCAATTCAAAATCAATATATAATGATCGCTAAAGTAACTATGACCGGCGCTGATGATAGTATTCAGCCCGCCCAACTCTTGCCCCTGCAACGTGAGTTTCCATTTGTAGAATGGGGCATCCTTTGCTCACGCTCGTCAATGGGACGAAACCGTTTTCCCTCTGATATATGGCTAATGACACTTGCTCATTTCCAACGTTCGCTCATTGATTCGGGCGAGGGCCTGACGCTTTCCTGTCACCTGTGTGGACGGTGGGTTCTGGAGATTCTTGTAGGTAATCAGAATTTTGTTCCCGAGCTAACGAGTCATGTTTGGGATATATTCAGCCGGGTTCAAATCAATACGCACGCTGAGCCACACGACTACACAGAAAACGGAATTGCCAAGTTAAATGCGCTTGTAGGCAAAGAGTTCATTTTTCAATACGACAATGTAAATACGGGCCTGATTGATTTGGCTACAGAAAAACAGGTCAACCATTCGGCTCTATTTGACTTGTCGCATGGCGCAGGCAAACTGCCATCTGAATGGCCGGATTTGCTGCCCGATACCAAATGTGGATACGCTGGCGGATTGTCGCCTGAAAACCTTGAGGATCAAATCAAGCGCATCGAAGAAAAGGCGGGTGATAAAGAAATCTGGATCGATGCCGAAACGCACCTCTACAGCGACAATGGCCGCCAGTTCGATTTAGGCAAAGTACGGCGGTTTTTGGAAATCGCCAGCCCCTACGTTCACGCCCCAGCCTAGAATACAACCCTGCAACCAATTCAAAATCAATATACCATGAAAAAGATCACCTTAAACCTGTTCCTGTTTGCTCTGCTGCTGAGCCAGCCCGCCCGCCTGTTTACGATCACCCAGCGCCGGGTGGTGTATTTCTGGACGGGTCAACACAATTACAAGCGTTCGGCCGCTCCTACGGCGTGGTGCCTGACGGGCCTGTTTGCCTTCATTGCCATGGCCACTATCTATCTGGTGATCATCTCGGTACTGTCATGAACACCCTCCGCTCCTACGCGCCCCTGCTCATTCTGATGGTGCTGTTTGGGCTGGCGCTTCACTACCTCCACCTGCACGCCCAGGTACTGCCTCATTACAATCAATAAGACAAACCAATGAAAACCACCAGTATTCAGGCCCGCTTGGCGGCTATTCTGGCCCTGTGCGGCCCTAAACCCGCCACCGACGATTCGGCGGCTGAACTCGATACCCTGTTTCGTCAGCACGAAATCATTGTGCTGCCCACCACGATGGCCTATAGCCATAGCGATGTTCCCAAACTAAGCAGCAACCGCGAAAGCTACACCAGCCACGATGTACTGTTTACGTTCATGGATGCGCAGGATGGTTCCAGCGTGGACATGCGGACGGTAGGCATCTGTGATGATAACGGTTCACACCTGAGCAATGAGGCTTTGCAGGAAGCCCGCAGCAATGGGCTGGTGCATCTGTTTTACCGGGGTCTGGGAGTTGGTGAGTTGGAAGAGACCGCCCCAGTACCGACCACCACCGAAGCGGTGCAGGCCCAGGTCAACGCCACCCTGCCACCTGATATGCCGGGCGTGACCACGGCCGACAAGGTTGCCCCCAAAGCCCAGACCAAAAAGGAGCTGGCTGATGATTCGGCTAAGCTGATCAACTGGCAGAACAAGGTTGACACGCTCAGCCCGTCTTATCTATCCGAATGGGCTGCCCACCGGGAACTGCTGGCCTCGTTTGAGTTTATCAAGCCCGCCGAAAAGTGGGT
>Ga0075464_10001369_pt1 | contig 10974 bp, 10 predicted proteins | sample DEB19_08_DNA_5_FD_75068 | JGI IMG/M metagenome (GOLD analysis project Ga0075464, IMG submission 75068) | Aqueous microbial communities from the Delaware River and Bay under freshwater to marine salinity gradient to study organic matter... | ecosystem: Environmental > Aquatic > Marine > Coastal ...
AAAAAACTTCTTCACAACAAAGCGCCTGACGACAGACTCTGCATAGCGTTCAGCTCATCGTTTAGCGATGTGTTGAATCTGAGCAGGAATCCATGCGGGCGCAAAAAATGCCCAAACCGGATGGCTGGGCATGATGGCAAGGTGTTTGGGCGAACATTTGGGGTGCAGTCCTTGCGGGAAAAATGGCTCTGTACCTAAGAGGTCCCGTTGTGCGGGGAGCCGGTGCCGGAGGTGCTGCTGTCGCGCTTGCCGTAGCGTTAAGTTTGGATTATACCCATATGCTTAATTTTGAGGCAATTTCAAGACCCTTGAAACTAAGTTCTCAGCTAGGTTTTTGCAGCGCGGCCAGTTCGCGGTAGCGCGCCAAGGCGAGCGGGTCGGTATGGGCGCGCAGAGCTAAATCTTGCATTTCAATTTGGCGGGCCAGTCGGCTCAACTGGTCGAGAATATTGCGCACTTCAGTCCAGTCTGACTCAATGCCTTCAGGAATTTGCGCCAGTTGGTTGAGCGCGTAGTTCTCATGCGGATGCTCGCGCAAACCCTCGCGGAGTGCGGCCCAAGGCTGCGGCCCATGCTCGTGCAGCTGACCTTCGAGCCAGACAAAGAGCGGGCCGTGCGGTGCTGGCAAGCCAGAGAGCAAGGAATGCTCATCATGGCTGAGCTTGTCCCATGCTTGGGATTCGGTCAGCAAGGCGCGCAGCACACGGTCTTCCCGGCTGGCGGGCAAGATGCGGCCTGCCAGCCTGCGCGGGCGCGCGGCTGATGCCCCGCCTTTTTTGCCAGAAAACTGGCCATTGGAGGGTTTGAATGTCTGGCTGCTTGAGCTGCCGTAAGAGTCGGGCTCGGAGTTGTTGTAGTCGGCGTCATCACCCGCTGAACCATCGGTGTAGCTGTCGTTTGGTGTTGTATTTTTAGCGCTAACTTTGAAGATTTTTCCTGTGGCGTTTGGCTTGCGCTGGCCGCTTTTGTAGGAGGCGGCAGGCTGCCAGAGTTGCAGCAATTCACGGCTGTCAATTTGCACTTGGTCGGCGATCTCGGCCAGCAACTGACGCTTGAGCGCGCCGTCGGGCAGCAGGCTCCACAGGGCGCGCGCATTGCTAGCCATGTGAGCGCGCCCCTCGGCGGTGCTCATGTCGCAGGCTTCGCTGGCGGCCTCAATCATGAAACGGCTGAGCGGCACGGCCTGTTTGACCATCGTGGCAAAGCCTTCTTGGCCGTGCTCGCGGATGTAGCTGTCGGGGTCGTGTTCGGCCGGCAAGAACAGGAACTTCACGTTGCGCACATCACTGGCAAACGGCAGTGCCGCCTCTAGCGCCTTGCGGGCTGCGCGCCTGCCAGCGCTGTCGCCGTCAAAGCTGAAGACCACGGCGTCGGTGAAGCGAAACAACTTTTGGATGTGGTCGGCGGTGCAGGCTGTGCCTAGCGTGGCCACAGTGTTGGCGAAGCCGAGTTGGGCCAGTGCCACGACATCCATATAGCCTTCGGTCACCAAAGCGTAGCCATGTTCGCGCAAGGCGGTGCGGGCTTCAAACAGGCCGTAGAGCTCGCGGCCTTTGCTGAACACTGGGGTCTCTGGCGAGTTCAGGTATTTGGGTTTGTCGTCACCCAAAACGCGGCCGCCAAAGCCGATGCATTCGCCCTTGACGTTGCGTATCGGGAACATCACCCGATCGCGAAAACGGTCGTAGCGTTTGGCTTCACCAGCCTGGTTTTCTTCGCCCGGCTCACCGGTGATGACGAGGCCACTGTCAACCAACAGCGGGTCGTTGTAGTCGGCAAAAATACTGGCCAAACTGCGCCAGCATTCGGGCGCGTAGCCGAGGCCAAAGGCTTTGGCTATTTCGCCCGACAAACCCCGCCCCTTGAAGTAATCAACGGCGCGTGGTGAAATTTTCAATTGTTTGGCGTAGGCCACTGCGGCTTTTTCAAGCACGCTGGTGAGCGTCGCTTGCTGCTCGCGGACCTGTGCAGCCCGTGCTCGGTCTTGCGGGCTGACGTCGTCTTCAGGAACTTGCAGGCCGTATTGCTGCGCCAAGTCTTTGACCGCTTCGACAAAGGTCATGCCGGCGTGCTCCATCAGGAAGCTGATGGCGTTGCCATTTTTACCGCAACCAAAGCAGTGGTAGAACTGTTTGGCCGGGCTGACTGAGAAGGAGGGCGACTTTTCGCCGTGGAAGGGGCACAGCCCCATGAAGTTCGCGCCACCCTTTTTCAGCTGAACATAGCGCCCAACGATGTCCACCACATCAGTGCGGGACAGGAGTTCCTGGATGAATGATTGAGGGATGGCCATGGGTGAAAAAGTCGAGGGCTGATTTAATCACAAGCCTTGCGTCTGCAGTCGGTTGGTGGCGGGTCAGTCGCCGCGCACGACACCTTCGCGGCGCGGGTCGGCCCCACCAAACCAGCCGGACGGGGTTTTCTGAATGGCTTGCAAGCCGCTGGTCATCGGCACTTCTCGGACCTGTGCGCCCGTTCGTTTCAGCGATTCAAGGGTGGCCGCTGGAAAACGGTGGTCTTCCAACAGCGTGATGCCGTTGAGACTGCCAAAGTTGGGCAGGTTGATGGCTTGCTGCGCGTCCAGCGCCCAGTTGAGCGAGCCGTACAGTAGTTTGGCGGTGTAATGAATGATGAGCGCCCCGCCCGGACTGCCGCCGCTCATGAGTAACTGACCGGTGGCTGTGTCAAACACCAGTGTGGGCGCCATTGACGAGCGCGGCCGCTTGCCTGGCTCGACACGGTTGGCAATCGGTCTGCCTTGGGCGTCAGTCGGGGCAAAGCTGAAGTCGGTGAGCTCGTTGTTGAGCAAAAAACCTTTGACCATCTGGCGCGAGCCAAAAGCGTTTTCGATGCTGCTGGTCATCGCTAAGGCGTTGCCGTTGGCGTCGACGATGCTGATGTGACTGGTGCCGTGTTCGGGCTGCTCGGGCATCGGTGCGTAACTTGTTTTAACCGTGCCCGGTGTTCCGGCCGTCGCCGTTGTCATGCGCACCGGACTGACCAGCATGGCCCGCTCAGCCAAATAGCGAGGCTCAAGCAGGCTCATCCAGTTGCCGCCTGGCGGCTGCACAAAGTCCGGGTCGGCGATGTATTGGTCACGATCGGCGAACGCTAGGCGCGAGGTCTCGGTGTACAGGTGCAGCCAGCGAGCGTCTGGCAGGCCATCGATCAAAGGCATGGCAGCGGCTGGCGTGTGGCTCAACATACCCAACATCTGGCCCACAGTCACCGCGCCCGAACTCGGCGGCGGCATGCCGCAGATGCGGTAACCGCGGGCGGCTGCGCTGTAGTTGTGACACAGCGGTTGCCGCTTGATGGCTTGGTAACCGGCTAAGTCTGCCAGCGCCAGTTGCCCTGGGTTGGTCGGGTGCTGCCGGACTTTGTCGACGACGGCTTGGGCGATGTCGCCGGTCATCAGCGCCCTCGATCCTTCTGCCGCGATGCGCTTGAAAACGCTCGCCAGTTCGGGATTTTTCAACACATGACCGATGGGCCAGGGCTGGCCGGCCGCATCATAAAAATACGCCGCGGCGATGGGGTCTTTTTTCAGGTACCTGTCGTTGACCAGCAAGGCGTGCAGGCGCGGACTCACTTTGAAACCTCGCTCGGCGAGTTGAATGGCGGGAGCGAAGAGTGAAGCCCACGGTAGTGTTCCGTGTAGTCGGTGCGCGTCTTCTAGCATGCGAACGGTTCCGGGGACGCCCACTGCGCGGCCGCCCACGACACCGTCAAAAAAGGACACCGGCTTGCCGTTGGCGCTGAGAAAGAGGTTTCCGTTAGCCGCAGACGGTGCGGTCTCCCGGCCGTCAAACGCCTCTGTGATGTGACCGTCGTGATGCAACATGAAAGAGCCGCCACCGATGCCGCTCGACTGCGGCTCAACCAGACCCAACACCATCTGCACGGCAACTGCGGCGTCGACGGCTGATCCGCCCGCTTTGAGGATCAGATAACCGGCATCAGTGGCCAGCGGATGGGCTGCTGCCACGGCAAAGTGGCGGGTCGCCCAGCCAGATTTTTCGGCATAGCCCGAAGCCTCCTCGGGTTGCAGGGGTGCTGTTTGACTTTCGTCTTGTGCTGTCGATGCAGTGGCCCAAGCCGTCAGCAAAACCGTCAGCCACGCTACGGCCGAAAACCTCACGGGTGTTGCCAATGGGCTTAACGCGGAGCCAAGCGGATAGCGCCGTCCAGGCGAATCACTTCGCCGTTGAGCATCTCGTTTTCGATGATGTGCTTGGCCAGTTTGGCGTAGTCTTGTGGCGTGCCTAGGCGCGACGGAAAGGGAACGCTGGCGGCCAGCGAGTCTTGCACTTCTTGTGGCATGCCGAACATCATGGGGGTGCCGAAAATACCGGGCGCGATGGTCATGTTGCGGATGCCGTTGCGAGCCAAATCGCGGGCAATAGGCAAGGTCATGCCAACCACGCCGCCTTTGGACGCACTGTAGGCCGCTTGGCCAATTTGGCCATCGTAGGCCGCGACCGATGCGGTCGAGATCATCACGCCGCGCTCGCCGGTGGATTCAGGTTCGTTCTGGCTCATGGCGTCAGCCGCCAAGCGGATCATGTTGAAGCTGCCGATCAGGTTGACGGTGATGGTTTTGCTGAACAAGGCCAGTGAGTGAGCGCCGTTTTTACCGACCGTTTTTTCGGCCGGTGCAATGCCAGCGCAATTGATCAGCCCCATCAACTTGCCGAGCGAAACGGCCTTAGCGACAACGGCTTGGCCGTCGGCCTCTTGGCTCACATCGCAACGGACAAACGCACCACCGATGTCTTTGGCGATGGCTTCGCCTTTTTCGGTTTGCATGTCAGCAATCACCACCGTGGCGCCGTTGGCGGCTAGCATGCGTGCCGTGCCTTCGCCGAGTCCTGATGCGCCACCTGTGACGATGAAAACTTTGCCTGCGATGTCCATGAGTGATCCTTTGATTGACGTTAACGTAAGGTCAATTATCACGCATCGGCTGTGCCCAGTTTCTTATTTGTAGCCGACTCGGTCCAGCATCTGCTGCACCTTGGTCTGGTTGTTGGCGACGGCGCTGATCGGGATGGTTTCCGACTTGAAACTGCCGCCGGTCATGGCTTGCAGCGCCGGGTTGTTGACCTTCACGCTGGCCACAGCGGGCCACTCGTTGTTGCCATCGGCAAAGTAGTTTTGTGCGGCCGGGCTGGCGAGGTACTCCATGAATTTCACTGCGTTGGCTAGGTTTTTGGCACTTTTGGCCACAGCCGCGCCAGCCACGTTCACGTGCGTGCCCCAAGTTTGCTGATTGGGAAAAACCACGCCGATCTTCTCAACGGTGGCTTTGTCTTCAGGATCCGTCGACCGCATCATGCGCGCCAAGTAATAGGTATTGGTCAAGGCTACGCCGCATTCGCCACTGGCCACACCTTTGATCTGGTCGGTGTCGCCGCCCTTGGGCGTACGCGCCATGTTGGCGACCAGACCTTTGAGCCAAGCTTCGGTTTTGACGTCACCCAAGTGCTCAGTGACTGCGCCGAAGAGTGACAGGTTGTACGGGTGCGAGCCAGATCGGGTGCACAACAGGCCTTTGTTTTTCGGGTCGGCCAGCGCTTCATAGGTGTCGACATCGGCTTTTTTGACGCGTATTTTGTTGTAGACCACGATGCGTGCGCGGGTGGAAAAACCGAACCAGGTCGTCCCTTCGGCGCTGGACTTAGCGCGCAGTTGGGCTGGAATCGCAGCCTCCAATGTGGTGGATTTGATGGGGCGAAAGAGCCCGTCCATGTCGGCCTTGCCAAGCCGGGCGGCGTCGACCAGCAAGATCACATCGGCTGGTGAGGCAGTGCCTTCGGCTTTCAACCGGGCCAAAATCCCAGCGTCGTCAGCGTCTACGCGGTTGATCTTGATGCCCGTGGTCTTGGTGAAATTTCCGTAAAGCGCCTCATCTGTTTGGTAGTGACGGGCAGAATACAGGTTGAGCTGCTGTTCTTGCGCTATGGCGCTAGCCGTCGCGCTCAGCAGGGCTGCAGATATCAAGGCGGCAAGGATTTGTTTTTTAGACATGGTTTTGGCGTGTGAAGGTTGCAATGGAATTTAGTTTAATGCAAACGCGAATGGTTCTCAATAAGTTTTATAAAAATAAAGCTGCAGGCAGGGGCTTTACAGCCATAAACGGCAAAGGATGGTGGCTCGCCATGCTTTTCCCTCTGATCTTGGCAGGCTGCGCCGGCTTGGGTGGTGGATCTGCAGCGCCAGAGGCCTCCCCGTTGGTGAACACGCGTGTCCCTCGCATCGGCTTGGCTCTGGGGGGCGGCGCAGCCAAGGGCTTCGCGCACGTTGGTGTCATTGCCGTGTTGGAGGAGGCTGGCTTACGGCCCTCGTACGTTGTGGGCACATCGGCTGGAAGCTTGGTCGCGGCGCTATATGCCAGTGGAAAGTCCAGTGCCGAGTTGCAAAAAGCCGCCTTGGCGATTGAGGAGGTCGCCATCACCGACTGGATGCTGCCCTTGGTCGGGCGCGGTATGTTTCGCGGCGATGCGCTAGGCCGCTATGTGAATGAAGCTGTCGGCGGTCGATTGCTTGATCAAATGAGCATTCCGTTGGGTGTCGTGGCGACCGATCTTGGCAACGGTCAGGCGATGCTGTTTCGACGCGGTGACACCGGGACGGCAGTGCGCGCGTCGAGTGCTGTACCGGGTGTGTTTGTGCCAGTGCGGATCAGTGGGCGCGACTATGTGGATGGCGGTTTGGTGGCACCGGTGCCGGTGCGTTTCACCCGCCAAATGGGGGCAGAACTGGTGATCGCGGTCGACATCTCGACCGTACCCGAGGAGAACACCGCCAACGACACCTTGCAGATCTTGCTGCAAACCTTTTCGATCATGGGCAGAAGCATCAACCAACACGAACTCAAAGACGCTGACATCATCATCCGGCCTTCGTTGGTGGGGCTCAAAAGTGCGGATTTCTCGGCCCGACTGAAAGCCATTGAGGCGGGCAGGGCGGCCATGCTCGCGGCGCTGCCAGCGCTAAGGTTGAAGCTGGATGCGGCTTCGGTAGCGCTGCGCTAGTGCAGTCAAGGGCATAAAAAAAGCCCGCACTAGGCGGGCTTTAAAACGGGTCTGGAAACGCGAGGTTTGCCGAGGACCCGAGGAGACAACTCAATGAAAATTAACGCTTTTTGGCAACGGGTGCTTTAGCCGCGTTGACAGCGGTGTTGCTCACAGCGGTGAAGTTGGCTTCAGCCATGTCGGTCGCTTGTTTGACAGCTTTTTGAACTGACTCAAATGCGTTGTTGGCAGCGGCGACAGCACTTTTCATGACAGCCATGGCGGTTTCAGAGCCGGCAGGTGCGTTTTTAGCGGCACCGTCAACCAAGCCCATGAATTTGGCTTGAGCTTCAGTGGCTTGGCCTTCCAAAGCTTTGCTGAGCTCTGCGCTGGTACCGGTGGCGATGTCATACAGATGACGGCTGTAAGCGGCAGTTTTCTCAGCCAATGGCTGCATCAGACCGGCTTGCATGGCCAACAGTTCTTGTGCGTCTTTCACGCCCATCAGCGCTTGTGTCTGGTTAGCAGTTTCGGCCAAAGCAGCCTTGGACGCCTGTACATTCAGCTCGACCAATTTTTCAACGCCTTCAAAGGCCTTGCTGGTCAGGCCAAAAAGGGTTTCCATCGAAGCTTTTTGGGAAGTCATAACTTGTTCAGCGGTCAACATATTCAAATCTCCTGTGAGTTAAAAAATAGTTGCTCTGCTGAATCAGAAGGCTACTGGAACCATTGATTGCTGCACTGCAACATGACCCGAAGTATAGGAGTTGAAATGGTGATTGCAAGCCTTTTTTGCTGCAATGCACCATTTTAGATGTGCGCCTCTAGGCCGCGCAAACTGGGCGTTTCAGGGCTTAAAAGCCCGTCGTTTGCTCTGGCTAACTGGCGGCCTCAAGCCACAATAGAGAGTTGCGGAGTATTCCATTTCCTCGTCACGATCGATTTATCTTGCACGCTTTTTACGCTGATCATTTTGTGTTGCCGCTGCCTGATGGGCATCGATTCCCCATGGAGAAATACGCGCGATTGCGCCATCGCATGGCCAGTGAGCTGCCTGCTGTGGTCATGGCTGAAGCGCCCAGCGCCACAGATGGGGAATTGGCGTTGGCACACAGTCCGGGTTACATCAGTGCGGTGGTTTGCGGCGAATTGCCAGCTGTTGCCATGCGCGAGATCGGTTTTCCGTGGAGTCTGGAGATGGTCGAGCGCTCACGCCGATCGGCGGGTGCCACCATCGCGGCTGCCCGGATCGCGCTGGGTCTGCATGAAGGCGCACCCGGAAAGCCCGAGGGTGTGGCCGCCAACATGGCCGGCGGCACCCACCACGCCAGCGCCGACAAAGGCGGCGGCTTTTGCGTCTTCAACGATGCGGCCGTGGCGGCCCGGCTGATGCAAGCCGAATGGGCTCGCCGACATGGCCGTCAGCGGCCGGCCCTCAAGGTGGCCATCATTGACCTGGATGTTCACCAAGGCAATGGCACGGCTGACATTTTCCGGGACGATGCCAGCGTTTTCACCTTGTCCATGCATGGGAAAAACAATTTCCCCTTTCGCAAGGCCGTGAGTGATCTGGATATTGATTTGCCAGACCGCTGCAACGACCACGATTACCTGCAGGCCCTCCAGCAAGCGCTTGCCGTCATGGATCAACGGTTTCAACCGGGGCTGGTGATTTATCTGGCGGGGGCCGACCCGTTTGAGGGTGACCGATTAGGTCGCTTGAGCTTGAGTTTTGAGGGCCTAGAGGCCCGCGAGCGGCAGGTTTTTGACTGGGCTTGGCAGCGCCGGATACCGCTGGCCATGGCGATGGCCGGCGGTTACGGCGTCAATATCGATGAAACCGTGCAGGTGCAAATGAACACGTACAAGGTGGCGTTGGCGTACTGGCAGCAGTGGCAATACATCACAGCATAAGATGTGCAACACATTCACGGTGCGCAACAGGCACCCAACGATAAAAAAGCCAGCGAGACAAATTCAAGCATGCCCTATACACCCCATGAAACCCCATCTGACGCGGGTCGCCAAGTAGAGGTGACTCATCAAGAGTTTTGTACGGGACTGCCTGCCGGTCGTTTTAGCTTGATCGTGAATCCAGAAAAGGCGCAAAAGTACATCAAGCACAGGCTGTTCATCGTCGGTATTGCGCTGCCCATCATCGGTCTTGGCACCGCGCTCAGCTGGTCGGGCTATACCTGGGCTGGCTTGCCGCTGATCGCCATCGGCTTGTTGCTGCCACGCGTGGTCAAGGCCCACGCACCCAAAATTCTGCTGCACCTCGCCCTGCGCGAGGCCAGAACTTACCGCGATGCACTGGAGTTCGAAATTTTGGAAATTCGTTTGCGTTAATCAACCCACCCAGATTGGACAGCCTCAAGTGAGTACCAGCCCTGAAAATACCATTCAGTCCGTGAACCCGGTCGATCTAGCCATCACCAGCCGCATGTCGGCTCGCGCATTTTTGCCTCAAGCCGTAGATCGGCAAATCATCATGCACTTGCTGGAGGTCGCCAGCCGCGCTCCATCGGGCGCCAACACCCAGCCCTGGAAAGTCTATGTTTTGCAGGGCGCTAGCCGCGATGCGCTGGTCAGCCAGGTTTGCACCGCGCATGATGCGATCCGAGCCAACCCGGAACTCGGCGCCCAGTACAAAGAAGAGTACGAGTACTACCCAGAAAAATGGGTATCGCCTTACATCGACAGACGGCGTGAAAACGGCTGGGGCCTTTACGGCTTGCTCGGTATAGGCAAGGGTGACAAAGACAAGATGCACGCCCAGCACCAGCGCAACTACCGTTTTTTTGATGCGCCGGTGGGCCTCATGTTCACGATTGACCGAGTCCTGAACCGGGGAAGTTTGCTCGATTACGGCATGTTTCTGCAGAGCATCATGGTGGCCGCCCGTGGCCATGGCCTGCAAACCTGCCCCCAAGCCGCTTGGAATGGTTTTGCAAAGATCATCCTGCCGCACATTGGTGCGAGCGCCGACGAAATGCTGGTCTGCGGCATGGCGCTGGGCTATGCCGACGAGTCGGCCTTGGTGAACACTTTTCACACGCCTCGCGTCAGTGCGGAAGACTTCACATCTTGGGTGAAGTGACCCATAACGGGCGCTGGTTGAGGGTAAAGTCAGGGGCTGTCCTGTGACTTCCTTATCGCCCCAATTTTTTTGTCTCTTTATCTTCCTTTGAAAGCTTCTTCCATGACCATGACCACCAATCCCTCCGGCCTCCAATACGAAGACACCGTTCTGGGCACCGGCGCCATCGCCAAAGCGGGCCAAAACGTCAGTGTTCATTACACCGGCTGGCTGTTCAACGACGGCGTGCAGGGCGCTAAATTTGATTCCAGCAAAGACCGCGGTGAGCCATTTGTTTTCTCGCTCGGTGCCGGCCAAGTCATTCGTGGGTGGGATGAAGGCGTCCAGGGTATGTCGGTCGGCGGCACGCGTCGCTTGGTCATTCCTGCTGAACTGGGCTACGGCGCGCGCGGTGCTGGTGGCGTGATTCCACCGAATGCGACGCTGTTGTTCGAAGTCGACTTCCTCGGCTGATCGTTTCACCGCGTCACCGATACAAGGCCCACTTTTGCAGACCCAGCCGCGCTCAGTCGCGGTGCTGCCCCAAGCATGATCATCACCAGTTTGCTCGACACCGATCTGTACAAGTTCACCATGATGCAGGTCGTGCTGCACCAATTTCCGGGTGCGCAGGTCGAGTACCGTTTTCAGTGTCGTAACGCAACCAGCCAAGGCGTCAGTCCGCTGGCGCCGATGGTGAATGAAATCCGTGAGGAAATTCGTGCCTTGTGCAGCTTGCGTTTTCAAGACGCCGAATTGACCTATCTGCAATCCATGCGCTTCATCAAGAGCGACTTCGTGGATTTTTTGGGGCTGTTCAGGCTGAATGAAAAATACATCACCGTCACGGCCTTGCCGTCGGGTGAGATTGAGGTGTCG
>Ga0075464_10001370_pt1 | contig 10972 bp, 7 predicted proteins | sample DEB19_08_DNA_5_FD_75068 | JGI IMG/M metagenome (GOLD analysis project Ga0075464, IMG submission 75068) | Aqueous microbial communities from the Delaware River and Bay under freshwater to marine salinity gradient to study organic matter... | ecosystem: Environmental > Aquatic > Marine > Coastal ...
AAAAATTATGGCCATACTAAAGACACCATTAAACCTCAGGTTGATTTGTACAATATCGAAGGGAAAGATGTCATTGTATTAGCAGAAGGTCGTTTAGTGAACTTAGGTTGTGCGACGGGTCACCCATCATTTGTGATGAGTAATTCATTCTCTAACCAAACATTAGCACAAATTGAATTGTGGACCAACCATAAGAACTACGAAAACAAAGTGTATGTATTACCTAAGCATTTGGATGAGAAGGTAGCACGTTTACACTTAGCGAAAGTAGGTGCACAATTAGACGAATTAACAGACGAGCAAGCAGCTTATTTAGGCATACCTAAAGCAGGTCCATTTAAGTCTGACGCTTACAGATACTAATCAACAAAGGCCTAAAGCCTGAGTTTTATCCCCTTCAGCAAAAGTAAAAAGTGGATAAGGAATAGACTAGCCCGACAACAGAAATGTGGTCGGGCTTTTTATTTTCAGTACCTTTAAGGAACGATAAAACTAGCACTATGTCTATAAAAAAACTCGGTATTTTCTTGATTGCTGCATTGGCTACCTGTTCAATTCAAGCACAACAAGTTCAGCTCATTCCAGAACCAAGTTCATTGCAAATTGGGAAGGGTTATTTCATCTTGCCCAATCAAATATCTATACAAATACCTAGCGCATTTGAATCGATAGGAAACGAAATGAGTGCAAGGTTTAAAACAGTGACTGGGAAAAATGTGATCCTATCAAATCAAAAAAATGCAACCATCCGTTTTGAACAAATACAGGACCCTACTTTAGGCAAAGAGGGCTATCAATTAACGGTGAATGAAAAAGGAATTCAAGTTAAAGCCCAGACTTATGCTGGTGCTTTATACGCATGGCAAAGTATTTTACAATTATGTCCGCCAGCTATCTATAGCAAACAAGTACAACAAAAAATAACATGGCGTCTTCCCTTTGTGCAAATTACAGATACACCAAGATTCGAATGGAGGGGTTTCATGATGGATGTAAGTCGACATTTTTTTACCGTAGCTGAAGTAAAAAAAATGATGGATGAAATGGCGATGTATAAATTGAATAGATTGCATTTTCATTTAACAGATGATCAAGGATGGAGAATTGAAATTAAAGCCTTGCCTAAGTTAACGCAGGTAGGCGCATGGAGACCTAATCGAATTGGCAAATGGCATAATATCACCAAGCCCGCTTCCGAAGAACCAAAAACCTACGGCGGATTTTATACTCAAGAAGAGATTAAAGATTTGGTAACCTATGCCAAAACCAAGAATATCGAAATCATGCCAGAAATTGATGTGCCAGGTCATAGTATGGCTTTCTTAGCGGCTTATCCATTCTTAAGTACGACACCAAATTATCCTTACCAAGTCAATGCAGGAGATGACTTTATTGACTGGTCAGGATTGAATGGACATATTACAGCAAGAATTGACAACAACTTGGATCCTTCTAAAAAAGAAGTATACGACTACTTGGATATTATTTTTGGAGAATTGGCTACCCTCTTCCCTTTTGAATACATGCATATGGGAGGTGATGAAACAGCCAAGAACAATTGGGCTAAAAGTGATGACATTAAAGCATTGATGCAAAGAGAAAATTTGAAGACACAGGATGAAGTACAAAGTTATTTTGTTCGTCGAGTAGAAAAGATCATGCAATCAAAAGGTAAAAAATTAATGGGATGGGATGAAATTCTTGAAGGCGGATTGGCGCCAGAAGCTGCAGTCATGAGTTGGAGAGGTGTGAAAGGTGGTGCAGAAGCTGCAAAACAAAAACACCCAGTAGTGATGAGCCCAAGCACACATAATTATTTGGATTATTACCAAGGCGAAGCCACGGCAGAAGGTGCAGTGTATGCCGGATTAAGAATGAAAAAAACGTATAGCTTCGAACCAGTGCCAGATGGTGTTGAGGAAAAATATATTTTAGGCAACCAAGGCAATCTATGGAGCGAGCAATTGCAAAATATCAGAAGTCTTGAATACATGGCTTGGCCAAGATTAATGGCCATAGCAGAAGTCGCTTGGTCTCCTAAGAAAAATAAGGATTGGGAGCGATTTTCAAAAAAAGTGGAAAGTCACTTTGCAATTTTAGATACCCTTCAAATCAAATATGCAAAAAGTATCTACGACCCAATTGTCACTACCACCTTAAATACAAAAGGCGAACTTTACGCTCATATGGAAGGAGAAGTCAACGGATTGGATTTTTATTATACCATTGACGAGTCGATGCCTGACTCTTACAGCCATCATTTTAATGGACCTATCTTAATCCCAGAGGATGTCACAATACTTAGAATTATGAGCTATCAAAACGGGAAGCCAGTTGGCAAACTATTGAATATCCCAATTGCCGCATTGAAACAAAGAGCTGTTAAAGTCTTATAATGCATCATGTGTAAAAGGCTTTGTTTATATTCATTGATTTTTTGTGTACTGCTACAACTGGTACCCATAAAGGACAGTTATGCGCAAACTAGTCTTATTGACAAGGCTAAAAAAGCCATAACGGGCAAGTCGCTTTCAATGACAGATAGTACAAGAATTTATCTATTTAACAATATAGCTTCGCTTAAGTCTTATACCGGGAAAAGAATCAATAGCATCACCATTGAGCAACATAATTTTTCGACAAGTATTGATTCAAAGGAATCAAACTTAAAAGATATATTTTCTAAAATTGGCAATAAACTACATTACAATTCCAATACTAGAGCTATTAGAGAGAACTTATTTTTTAGTGAATGGGATTTATTTGACCCCTCCATCATTGCTTATAATGAAAAATGGTTAAGAGATTTAAACTATATCCAAGATGCTAAAATAACAGCGCTTGTCACGCCTTATGATACCAACCAAGTTGATTTGTTAGTCATCACTAAGGATTTATTTTCATACGGAGGAGAACTACTCATTCACAATAAAAATGCCTACGCTGCAACAATCAATAATATCAATTTAGTAGGAACAGGCAACAGTGTTCAACTGATTCAGAATTTTGAAAACGAAAGATCACCTAAATCTGGATGGGGTTATGATTTTGGATTGAGTAATATTTTCGGCAGTTTTATCTCCGTCAATGCAGGAGTGAATCAATTTGGTCATAATCTAGCCAACAATGTATTGTCCGCCAGAAGAAACTATATCAGTGTACAAAGACCCATCCTCCACCCCAACAGCAAATGGCTTGGAGGGATTGAATACTTAGAAACTGTAAATGAAAATGTATTCCCCGGCAAATGGGATACTATCTTTCAGGAGCAATTAAACTATAATTTGACACACAAGGATATTTGGGTTGGATATCAACTTACAAAAAAGAAAAGAATCATCAAGGCAAATGAGGATAGACAGTTTATTCAATATAGGCATTTAGAAAACGACTTTAAGGAAAGGCCAATTCAATATCAATTACAATTAGATAGAAATTATCAAAATTTAAAAGCAGATTTTATTTCTTATACCATCGTAAGACAATCAGTATATAGAACCCGTTATTTATATGGATTGGGGAGATATGAAGATTTACCTATTGGTCGATCATTGACTTGGACAACGGGCCGATATCAAATTGAAAACGACAAAGCCCCTTATCTAGGATTCAAATTTGAACAATACAAACTCTCTAAAAAAGAAAATTACACCCATATCATTGCCAATATAGCTAGCAGTTATATGGACAAGTCATTACAAGACTTTAGATTCCTTGCAAGCTTAGAACAGTTTAGTAAACTAAAATACCTTAACAATGGTTTTGGGTATAGACAGATTTTAAACCTGAGTTTTACGCAAACATTGAAAAACAAATACAATGAAGCGTTAAGAATCAATAGTATTTACGGGATCCCTCAATTAAACAGAGAACAAATCAAAGGAGGCACTCGTATCTCTGGCAACTGGGAGACTGTCTTTTATAATAATCGCGCCATTTGGGGTTTTAAATCCGCGCCATTTGTCTTTGGTAATCTAACTTATATCAGAACCATGGGCGACCCAATTTTAAAAGGGGATATCTATAGTTCCATTGGCTCAGGCATGAGGGTTAGAAACGAGAACTTGATTTTTGGCACCATTGAATTAAAAGGATTCTATTTTCCAAGGACAAATAAGCAGTTAAGTCCATGGAATTTTAGTCTTATCACCAATCTAAGGTATAAGTACAATTCAAATATCATCGAGAAGCCTAATTATGTTGAAATAAATTAATATTTGAGCCCTCTTGACTCAACCATTCAAGACAAAGATTGTTATTATACATATGGTTCAAGCTTATAATTTTTTAGCCAGCTGGCAGTTATTTCCTGAGAAATGTGATTTCGAATACCAAACGGTACCTAAATCGGGTAATTACAAAATAGAGACTATTCCCAATGGTCATCTTTTGAGTTTTAGCCACAATTGGGTCAACTTGGAAAATGATGCATTCTATGCACAATACCATGTCAATCCGAATGGCCAACCCATGTCATTTGACAATACCGCATTAGCAGATACCATTAGTGCTGAAATCAACAATGCCTCTTGCTTAACCGTTCAGTTTTTTAAAGAAGATGCATTGAACTTAAAAGTAGTGCATGAAATTCTTGCTAACGGATTTTTAAAAGTAACGCATGAAGGTTTCAAAGAAGATCGAAGCCCTTTCAAAAATATTGAGATATACCATAAGCAACTAAGTGTATTGCCTTACGCCTCTTCTGCAGGTAGTGTTGCAATCCGTCCTACTAAAGAAGGCGTTATCAAGCATAAGGCACTCTCTGCTATGGAGGATCAAACCAATATGCAACTCAATCAAATTAAGGAGCAAATTGAATTACTTGCTAGACAAGCTCAGGAAATTCGTAAAAGAAAAGAATTGAGCATGATGATTTATGAAGCAAAAATAACTTTCAAACCACAGATAGGTCAGATTTATCATGTCTATGAAAAGCAAGATGGATCTCATGTGTTGTCCATGGTGGCACCTCATGAATGGGGCGGTGGCGCAGGACCTTTCGCACAATTTATTGCTACCGTAAAATTATTGGCTGACCATACTTGGATCGAAGTGCCTGCACAGTAATTAGTATCCGTACTTTTCTAAAATAGTATCTACCCTCTTTTCAACCGCTGCATCTTTTAACACAGGTGGCGCATGATGCGGCTTGATGGTTGCATCAAAAACCAATGGACCTTTAGCACCCCAATGCTTGTGTTCAGTATAGGCATCTATCGCTTCAATGTCATGAGATGGATTGGTTCTTGTAAACGCAGCCCATAAAAAATTATTTAAATCACTAGCCATCCATTTTGGATCTTCTGTTCTTATAATGAAAACAACGCCCTCTTGAGCTAACAATGCTTCACCTTGTCCTGTCAATGCATTCTGTAATGCAGCTGTTGTATAAGTTGCCGCATTCACTGCAACCACCCCTGGCATCACTAAGCTAGCATCCATGTTTAAATTCAATAGACTCGTTGGCACAGATGTTGCTAAGTTTCTTTTTACATCGCCATAGGCAGCAATCACTACTTTAGAACCCGTGTTTAACCCATCTCCAGAATAATCCAACGTATCCATGGTGGTTTTGGTGTAAAAATGAATATCACTAGATACATCTAATCTAGATAAAATATATTCAAAATATTCCTGCACATGATGTGTCGACAATTGATTGGAATCATCCGCAGTGATGAAAACAAATTTCGCCAAACTTAACTGACCTGTACCTAAAATATGGTTGGCAATGGTTAAAATTTCAGCAGGCTTTTTATTGGTTAAATAAGGCGTGTATCTTTCACTACCTATCGCCAATAACAATGGATGTACTCCTGCTGCATCCACTGCATGCACTTCTTTTAATCCTGGAATTTCATTCGATACTGCAGCTCCCGTCATGGCATGAATCAATTGTCCAAAGCTCGTATCTTCCTGTGGTGGACGACCTACCACGGTAAATGCCCAGATGGCATTTTTACGCGCATACACTTTATGTACGCGCATTAAAGGGAAAGTATGTTCCAAACTATAATAACCCAAATGATCTCCAAAAGGACCTTCTGGTTTATTCTCTCCTGGATACACTTCTCCAGTAATGACAAAGTCCGCATCCGTACTTAAACAAAAACCATCTTTATAAGTATAGCCGAATCTTTTGCCAGCCAATACGCCCGCAAAATTCATTTCACTTAATCCTTCTGGCAGTGGCATCACTGCAGCCACACTATGCGCAGGCGGACCACCTACAAAACAACTTACTTTCAAAGGCATCCCTTTTTTATTGGCCTTTGTTTGATGCACCCCTATTCCTCTATGCAATTGATAATGCAATCCAATTTCTTTATCCATCACATAATCGTTACCACTCAACTGAATACGATACATTCCTAAATTACTATTTGCAATGCCTGGCTTATCTGCATCTTCGGTATACACTTGTGGCAAAGTCACATAGGCACCTCCATCCATAGACCAATGTTTGATCAATGGCAAATCACTGATATTGATTTCTTCATAAGTGACTGGCTGACTGATTGGATTTTTTTTAGGCAACGCATTGATCGCCGCAGGCAATGCACTTAATGCAGCCAATGGATTTTTTAAAGCAGCGACAGGATCAATTTTTATTTCAATCAATTTTTTCACCTGTGGCAAAGTATCCCTAAAAATAAATTCACTTCTTTCTAAAGTGCCAAAAATATTGGACGCTGCTCTAAACTTTGAACCTTTTACTTTTTCAAATAAAATAGCTGGTCCTTTTTGTTCATGAATGCGCAAATGGATCGCTGCCATTTCAAGATGAGGATCTACCTCTTCCTTGATACGGAGTAATTGTCCATTACGCTCTAAGTCCAATAAACAAGCTTCTAAATTAGAATAAGCCATGAGGTGATAATTGAGATGCAAAATTAACTTAAATTTGCTCATGACTCATTTAAGTGTAAACATAAATAAGATAGCTACCCTAAGAAATAGTCGTGGCGGCAACAACCCTGATCTATTAAAAGTAGCACTCGATTGTGAACGTTTCGGTGCCCAAGGCATCACTGTTCATCCAAGACCCGATGAAAGACATATTCGTTACCAAGACGTTTATGATTTAAAGCAAAATATACATACAGAGTTCAACATAGAAGGCAATCCCAAAGAACAAAAATTTGTCGACCTTGTTTTGGCAACTAAACCAGCACAAGTGACTTTGGTGCCTGATGTACAAAATCAATTAACAAGCGATCATGGTTGGGATACGGTTGCAGAAAAAGCATACCTAACCGAAATCATTGGGGTATTTAAAGCAGCTGGAATTCGGGTATCGATCTTTGTGGATCCAAGTGTTGCATTGGTAGAAGCTGCTGCAAAAACGGGCACTGATCGTATAGAATTATATACAGAAGCTTATGCCCGTGCTTTTGCACAAGGAGAAAGAGAAAGCGCTGTAATGGACTATAAATTAGCTGCTGCAGCTGCAAAAGAATTTGGATTGGGTATCAATGCGGGTCATGATTTAGACCGTTTTAATCTAGCCTATCTAGTAAAAGAAATTCCATTGATAGACGAAGTATCTATTGGGCATGCACTTATCTGTGATGCTTTATACCTAGGCTTAGAAAATACCATCCAACTCTATAAACGTGCATTACAACAACCCTAGTCTCTAGCAAAATGATGCTACCCTAAAACTACTTCCTAATGAAAAAGAATTATCTAATTGCATGTGGACTTTTTTTAAGTAGTTTTCTTCCACTGGCTGCACAGCAAAAATTTGGACCAACCCCTTCGAAAGAACAATTGGCCTGGCATGAAAAAGAATTTTATTTATTCATGCACTTTGGACCTAATACTTTTACGGACTTGGAATGGGGACATGGCAGTGAAAATCCAACTGTATTCAACCCAACTCAACTAGACTGTAACCAATGGGCCCGAATCGCAAAAGCATCCGGCGCTAAAGGCATTGTAATCACTGCAAAACACCATGATGGGTTTTGTTTATGGCCGAGTAAATATAGCAATCATACGGTCAGAGAAAGCAGCTGGATGGATGGCAAAGGCGATGTCATTAAAATGCTATCAGAAGCTTGTAAAAAAGTAGGCATTGACATGGGCGTCTATATTTCACCATGGGACAAGAATCACCCCAAGTATGGCACTGCCGCATACAATGATGTCTATATCAATACCATGAAGGAATTACTCACTAATTATGGTAATTTTTTTGAGCTTTGGTGGGATGGCGCAAATGGTGAAGGACCAAACGGTAAAAAACAAGAATACGATTTTACAAAATTCAAAGACAGCGCTTTAACCTACCAACCACAATTGATCATCTTTAGTGATATTGGTCCGCATGCTCGTTGGATAGGCAACGAAAATGGAATCATTCATCCTACCAATTGGAATTTACTTGATACAGCAGGATTTAAACGTGGCGAAGGTGCTCCTGCCAATGACACTTTAAATAGCGGTAATTTTAACGGGAAACATTGGATTGGAGCAGAAGCAGATGTGTCCATACGTAAAGGCTGGTTTTATCATCCAGAAGAAGATAGTACCGTTAAATCAGCTGCTACACTTTTTAATATCTATCTGCAATCAGTTGGACATGGAGGTAACCTGATTTTGAATGTGCCACCCAATCGCAAAGGTTTAATTGACCCATTAGACTCCGCAGCACTCATGGAATTCAAAAAAACTAGAGATCATGCATTTGCAAATGACCTATTAAAAAATGCCAAAATACATAGATCTAACAACAGCATTGAAATACATTTTCCAAAAGCTGTGACATTGAATACAATTGAATTAAAAGAGGCTATTGAGTTGGGCCAAAGAGTGATTCAATTTGATGTAAATGGGTCAAGTAATTCAAAAGACTTTAAAACAATTGCCTCTGGAACAACCATCGGGCACAAGCGTATCATTCAGTTCCCTACACAGACCTTGAAAATAATCAGAATTAAGATGAATGAATACAAGGCTCAGCCACTAATTTCATCTATAAAGGGCTATTTGATCCCTAATTAAAGACGAATTTGTATCTTGCAGTAAATACATTTTATGGCCAACCAACCAATTGTCGGAATTATCATGGGAAGTGACAGTGATTTAAACATCATGCAAGCTGCTGCAGATATCCTAAAGACATTCAATATACCTTTTGAATTAACGGTGGTTTCGGCGCATAGAACACCAGAACGCATGATGGAGTATGCTAAGCAAGCGAAAGCAAGAGGACTTAAAGTCATTATTGCGGGTGCTGGCGGTGCTGCTCATTTACCTGGCATGGTTGCTTCAATTACAACCTTACCTGTTATTGGTGTTCCCATTAAATCATCCAACTCTATTGATGGCTGGGATTCTGTTTTATCTATCTTGCAAATGCCGAATGGTGTTCCTGTTGCCACTGTCGCATTGAACGCTGCAAAAAATGCAGGTATATTGGCTGCGCAAATTATTGGCACACACAACGAAACAATTGCTAAAGCGATGGCGGATTACAAAACACAAATGGAATCAGAAGTACTAGAAAAGGTAAGTCAATTGAAAACGACTTGGGATAACCAATTTGATGCTTAATTGAATCTCCCTTATGGCATGGTTACAATCCTAAATTTAGATTCCAAGCCTGTTGAATGTTCCATGATGGTCTCTATCCATAATTGATCGTACTGCCCTACCCATTTAGAAAAATTTTCAACGCGTTCTTGTAAATTATCCTGAGGGAATAATTCTTTTTTAATGCGATGTATACGTTGAATGGCCACCGCTTGCTTTCGTCTTTCGGCACGCACCATCTTCTTTTCTAGTTCAGCTAATTTAGCTTTTGCTTGATGTGCTAAGTTCTCGGCATGTGCTCCTAAAGTAGGATCTACTTTCACCACTTCGTTTTTTATGGTAGTATATAAGTTAGTCAAGCTTTCAATTTGACCATTTAAATGCAAAGTTTCAGTTGCATGCTTTTTTACGAAAGCCACTTCTAGATCAAGGATTGGCTTAAAAAAATCTTGCTCCTCAAACTGCATCGAAGACCATTGCGAAGCTTGTTTTGGATTGATCAATAAAAACGAATTTCTTAATTGCAACAATGGATAATGTACCCCAACTTGTTGAAAAACATTTTTCAATTCCATCCAGTAGGCCAATTCTCCTCCCCCGCCAACAAAGACCACTCCAGGCAAAATTGTTTCCTGATATACCCCCCTTAAAATCACATTAGGGCTAAAGCGTTCTGGATATTGATGTAATTCTGCAATGATTTCAGACTGTGAAAATTGGATATCCGTATCAACGATAATATATTGATCCCCTTGCTTTTCGATCCTTGCTCGGGTCTGGTCTTTTAAATAAAATAAATTCAAAGTTCTACCTTCAGTTTGCACATGGTAGGTTTTGGATAATGCAGCAACCGCAGGCTGAATCGCGTCATGAGAAAACTGTGTTAACAATTCTTTTTCCATAACAGGAATAAAAGCTGCTTTAAGTTTTGCATCATCAGGCTGTAATATCAGTAATCCTTTTGGACCAAAAAACGCATGCACAAAAGATAAAGTCGCTTCATTGATAGTTTTGCCTTTCTGATAAGCTTCCTTTAATATGGCCAAGGCTGTTTTGCCTTGTGGTAAAACTGACCAGTAACCTTCTAATTGCTGGATCAATTTTAGTAAGGCATCATCCACCATCATGCGGCCAATTGCCCCTGATTGTTTTGTACTCCATTGGTACTTAGTCGCATCGATATTGAATGCACCCACTTCGTCTAAATCTGCATCCTCTGAACCCATATAATAGACTGGTACAAAATTATATTGTGGATACTGCTCTTTTAAACTTGCAGCCAATTGAATCGCATGAATGATTTTATAAAAGAAATACAATGGCCCTGAAAATAAATTGGGCTGATGTGCCGTAGTCACCACAAAAGTGTCTTCGCTTTTTAATAATTCAATATGCTGCTGCACAGCGGGTTCTTGATTTAGATGGGCATATT
>Ga0075464_10001371_pt1 | contig 10972 bp, 8 predicted proteins | sample DEB19_08_DNA_5_FD_75068 | JGI IMG/M metagenome (GOLD analysis project Ga0075464, IMG submission 75068) | Aqueous microbial communities from the Delaware River and Bay under freshwater to marine salinity gradient to study organic matter... | ecosystem: Environmental > Aquatic > Marine > Coastal ...
CGCCGGCACCGCCACCGCCGTTGCCGCCCGACCCGCTGCCACCGCCGCCGCCGCCGTGGCCGCCCATCAAGCTGCTGCCGCCCTGGCCGCCGAAGCCGATGGCCGTGGTGGCAGACCCGCCGCCACCTGACGCGCCACCCCAGTCCGCGCCACCCCCTGCGCCGGCCACCGTGCCACCGCTGGCCACGCCGCAGCCACCACTGGCGCCCTTGTGGCCGTAGCCGTCGGTCCCCGCCGTGCCGCTGCTGTTGGCCGTCGTCAGCGCCGTGCTGTCCTGCACCACCAGGCCGCCGGAGCCGCCGCGCGTGAAGCTGCTGGAGTTGATGACCAGGGCCGATTCGCCCACCCCGCCCGCAGCACCGCCGCCACCGCCGCCAGCGCCACCAGTGCCCGAGCTGTTGACGCCACCACCACCGCCGCCGCCGTAGGCCTTGACCCGCGTGCCGAAGCTGCTGTAGCCGCCGGCCGTGCCTGACGTTGCAGACCCGCCGCCAGGACCGCCCGCGCCCACGGTGATCGTCTCGGTTGCCGACGCCTCGGACGCCGCGAGCCACATTTCGGAGCACGCCCCGCCACCGCCGCCGCCCGACGCGCCCTTGCCGGTCGAGTTGTGCACGCCGCCGCCACCACCACCAGCCCCCAGACACATGACGTAGATAGCCCGGGTGGTGGCCGCCTTAGTCCAGGTGCCGGATGCGTCGAAGTCGGAGACGATCACCGACCCGGGAACGGCCGCGATGAGGATGTCCCAGTCCGCGAGCGATCCGCTGCCGCCCACGATGGACACCGTCACGTCAATGGTCGTGCTGGCGTACGCGCTGACGATGCCCCACATCCAGTTCGCCCGGCTGGCTGCGCTGCTGATCAGCACTGGCTGCCCGGCGACGAAGCCCTTGCCCGACTGCGTGGTGAAGCTCTTGGCCCCGGTGCCGATCGTGACCGGGGTCGTGCTCGTGCCCTTGGCGATCGCCGCGGCGGTGTTGCTCAGCACGGCGCCATAGGCTGCCCACACCTCGGCCGCCAGCAGGTTCGCCTCGGACACGAAAGCTGGCAGCGCGCCCAGCAGCGCGTCGCCCCGTGCGGCGAAGGTTGACGAGTCGCTGCGGCTGGGCGGCTCGGGCAGAACGGTGATCTGGGTGGCCATCAGGTGAGCCCTTCAATTTCGAGAGTGCAGTAGGAGGTGACCGGCCCGGGGATGTCGATCGCGAACGATCGGAACCACCCGAAGATGGCCAGCGGGGCGAAGCGGTCGGTGTCGTCGTCGCCGATCCAGGCTGCTGGCGTCGCGCGCAGGCCCGACAGCAGCGCCTGCACCCGGCGCAGGTCGTCGGTTGCCAGGACCATGCGTTGCTGGCTGCGCTTGGCGAAGCTGCGCTGCAGCAGGCTCGTCGTGCCGAAGGTGTCGGTTTCCTTGCGGCTGTAGTCGGTGATGCCGGCCGAAGCGTTCGGCGCGGTGTCCCCGATGCTGTGCAGCCGGCCCAGCAGCAGCGCGCCCACCGATGCGATCGCGCTCGATGTCGCCTCGATGGTCACCGTGATGACGCCACCGAAGTAGCGCGGCAGGCCAGAGAACAGCAGTTCGCCGGCCAGCACCTGGTCGGCGAAGAAGTAGCTTTCCCAGTCCTCGATCGGCGTGCTGTCCAGGCTCTGCGTCTGGTCATAGACCGACGTGGCGCCGTCGTGCATCTGCACCCGCACGGTGCTGCCGATGCCGGAGATGATCGCCACCGCGTCGACCACGGCCGCGGGCGTGATGACGACCTCGATGTCGGTGGTGTCCTCGCTGGCGGTGCTCACGCTGCCGTCGAACATCGCCCAGCGGTTGGACGGGCCGACCTCGATCCACCACAGGGCCGAAGCGGTCGCGCCGGGCGTCTTGTTCGTGTTGCTGGCCTTCAGGCTCTCGTACACCTTGTGGGCGTAGATCACCCGGTCGGCCGCGGCGTAGGTCGTGCCGCTGCTCCATGCCGCGTGTTCCGTCTCGGCCAGCGTGCTGCTGGTCAGCAGGGCGTCAGTGATCGCCAGGGGCGCAAGGACTTTCATGTGCGCACCGCCGGCATGCCGTCCACGTCGAACTGGTCAAGGATTCGCGCTGACTTGTTGGTGTGGCTGGCGATGGCCGCCAGGGCGAAGGAAAGCTCCTCGCGCATCTTGCGCATCTCGGTCGCCAGCGCGTCATCGCCGCCGCCCGTCATCAGGCGCATCAGGGCCGCGTTGTCGGCCGCCGGCAGGATGCGCTCGCCCTCGTGCACCAGCGCGACACCGGTGCTGGGCACGTAGGCCGAGCCGCTGGCGAACGCAGGCAGGCCGCGCAGCCGTGCCGCAGCGAGTGCCGTGCCGGGCCGCCAGTCCATGATGCCGTCGACCATGTTGCTGTCGACGCCTTCCTGCAGCGCCACCTGGACGATGCGCGCCCAGTTGTCGGCGGCCACCAGCTCGGCGATGGCCTGGCGCAGCACCGCGCCGGATGCGGTCGCGCCGGACTTGCCGCGCACGAGGATGTCATCCAGGCTCGCCCCGGCCTGCCGTGACGCCACGGCCCCGCCTGCGCTGCCGTAGACCTGGGTGTTGCCGCTCTGCAGGATCTCGCCCGTCGGCCCGCCCTTGCCCTGCAGCAGCGACAGCGCACCCATCGCGCCGGCCAGGCGGTCGATGGCACCGGCCACGCCGTCCACGCCTTCGTCGATGTCGATCAGCGTCTGGGCCGCGGCGCGGGCCTCTTGCAGTTGCAGGTCCAGCGCGCCCAGTTGCTCGTCGCGCGCAAGCTCGATGGCCGCGATCTGTTCGGCGGTGGCCTGCTCGATCGCCACCTGCTGCGCCGCGATGGCGGCCAGTTCCGTGGACTGCCGGCCGCGCGATGCCCCGGCCACCTCGCGCAGCAAGTTCGCCGTCTCGGCCACGCTGCGCCGGTAGTCGAAGGCGCTGGCGTAGCCGTCGGTCTTGATGTTCGCCGCCTCGCCGGCTGCAGCCCGCAGCGCATCGGCGTCGACAGACCGGCCGCTGCGCAGATCCTGCGCCCCGGTGCGCAGCAGACCGAGCGCACGCTCGCGCCCACCGTCGGACGCCAGTGACGTTTCGAGGCGCTGCGCCTGGTCGCTGATCGCCTTGGCCAGCCCGCCGAACACCTGTTCGATCTGCCGGGCCTGCTGCTCAAGCGCCCGGGTGCCTTCGTCGGCCTTCGCCTGCGCGGCGCGGATCGCCTGCTCGGCGTTGGCTTCGACCGACTGCTTCTCGGCGTTGATCGCCTGCTCGACGGCCGCGTAAGCCTGCGCCACGCCCTGCGCGGCGTCGGTGGCCATCTGGTCCCACGCCTGCGCGATCTCGCGCGCTGCGGCGGCCGCATTGGCTGCGGCCTCGGCTGCAGCTTCGGCCGCCTCGGTGGCCGCCTGGGCTGCCGCATCTGCCGCGCTCTGCTGGTCCTCAAGCGCCCGGATCTGGTCGTACAGCGCCCGGTTGCTCTCGTCCAGCGCAGCGCGTTCCTGCGCGCGGAGGGCCACCGTGTCGCCCTGCAGTTGAAGCAGTTCGCGTTCCAGGCCCATGCGCTCGGACATGATGTCGGCCGCGCTGCGCCCTGCTTCGGTCACCGCGGCGAAGCTGTCGGCCACGCCCAGCAGCACCGTGAACGCCTTGCGGCCCGCCTCGGTGGTCAGGTCCTGGGACTCGACCAGGTCGCGGAAGGCGTCGCGCGTGGTGGGCACCGAAAGCCCGACCTCGCCCAGCACCTTGCCGATGCCACGCGGCGCCAGTTCCGTGCGCTCGGCGTCGGTGTAGAACGCCTGCAGGTAGCCGCCGGCCGCTTGCTGCAGGCCCTGGACGCCGCCGAACAGGTCTTGAAGGGCCACGGCCGCAGCGGCGCCGTTCACGCTGGCCTGCAGCGCGGCAAGGCCCAGCGTGTCGAGCACCTGGTTGACGCCGCTCATTGCGGCGCCCACGCGCTCGAACGTCTGCGACGTGGTCTCGCCGTACTTGGCCAGCGGCTTGATGGCCTCGGCATAGCCGGTCACCAGTGCGTCGCCGTAGCCGCCCAGCGCCTCCACGATGGCCTTCATGTTCGCGTCGGCGTCGTCGGTCAGCGCGACCTTGATGTCCGTCGTGACTTGCCCCAGGCGCTCGACCGGCAGGCCCAGCGCCTTGCCGTAGTCCTGCGCCTTCTTCAGAACCTCGGCGGCCGAACTGTCCAGCAGCCGGCCGATCTCCTGCGGCACCTCGCCGAGCTGCTGGTAGCGCTTGTCGCTGCGGAACAAGCCGCCCTTCTCGACGATGTCGACGTAGGACTGGCCGGCGAAGTCGCCGCTGCCCAGGAAGCCCTGCACGCCGGTGCCTTCGACGCGCGGGTCAGCCCGGCCGAAGATCTTGGACACCGCCGTCGCTCCTGACAGCAGGTCGGCCAGGCGGTCGGAGAAGCCCAGCTTCGACAGGATGTCGGCCGTCGTCGATTCCAGCGTGCCCAACAGGCCGTAGGTCTCGCGGCCCACCTCGCGCGCACCGTCGCGGCGGAAGCCCTCGCTGTAATCCTGGTTGGCTTTCCAGACGCCCAGCGCGATGGCGGCCACCCAGCCGGCGGATGTGGCCCAGCTGCCCATCGTGCTCGACCCGGCCGAACTGACCATGCCGGCCTCTTGCGCGGCAAGCATTCCCGACTGCTGCGTGGCGAATCCGGTGCCGTAGGCCTGCCCGCTGTACACCGCCGCGTAGTTCCCCGCCTGCGCGTACACGCTGCCGCCCGCGGCCAGGTCATAGGCGTTCTTGGCAGTGGACGCACCCTGCAGCCAGTTCGTCGTCGCGCTGTTGCCGGACGCGGCAGATACGGCAAGGTTCGCCGCCCCGCCCACCACCTGCAGGATGCCGTCCGTCACCAGCCCGGCCAGCGCTGACGCCAGCCGCGCCTTGATCTCGCGCTCGATGACCGAGCCGAACGCGCGCCCGAAGCTCTCGCCGCTCTCGAAGGACCGGCGGAAGGCGTCCGTCAGCGCGGTGCGGATGTCGTTCGCGGTGGACTGCCAGGCGGTCGCTGCGTCGGCTGCGGCCTTGGTGTTCGCGTCCCGCGCCGCGGCTTCGTCGGTGGCCTGCACCAGCTGCCGCTGCAGCGCAATCTTCTGCTCCAGCGCGGCAAGCTCTGCCGGGTCGTTCACCAGTCGGACCCGCTGGTCCTCCATGCGCGCCAGGGTCACGCGGGCGATGGCCTGCGCGTGGGTGATGTTCAGTTGCCCGACGAGCCGGGAAGCCGCGGCTTCGTCCTGCAGGCCCTGCAGCTGCTGCGCGACCTGCGCAACGGCATCCTGACGGGCGCGCGATGCCTGCTGCTCGGCCTCGGCGATCTCGCGCTCACCCTCGGCGCGCAGTTCCTGCATGTCCAGGTACTCTTGCGCCTGCGCCACCCGCTGCCGCTCGGCCGCGATCACCGACGGCTGGCGCTGGATGACCTTGTCGACCGCGGCGAGGTACTGCTCCTCGGAAAGCTTGCCGGCGTTGCGCATGACGACCAGGCGGTGCAGCGACTCGGTGTAGTCGTCGGTGACGCCCATGAGGTCGTTCAGGACGCTCTGCTGCTTCTTCGCCTCTTGCGCCGCTGCGCGCAGCTGCTCCGCGGTCGCCTTGACGGCCGCCGCGACCATCTTCTGCTGCTGGCCGGAGCGAGCGAGGCGCGCGTCCTCGGCCCGGGTGTCGACGCCCTGCAGGGACTGCTCGGCAATCTCGCGCAGGCCCCGGGCCTGCAGCACACGCTGCGTCAGCGCGTCGATGTCCTTGCGCGCCTTCTCGGCCTCGGCCACCATCTCCGCGCGGATGTTCGCCGCCTCGGCGAATTGGCCCGTGGCCAGCGCGACCGCCTGCGCGGCAAGGCCGCCGATCTCGTTTCGAATGCCGGTGAACACGTAGGCGACGTTTGCGCCCAGCACGGTGAGCGTCTCGAACAGCACCGCGATGCCGTCGCCGATCGACACCACGTCGCGGCCGGAGCCCTCGACGCTCTTGAGCGCCGCCGCGATGTCGCTGATCGACTGCGAGGCCTTGATGATCGAGCTGGCCATGCCGGTGCTGCTGCCGGTCACCCGGTCGAACTCACCCACCAGCGCCGTCAGCGCGTTCTGCGCGACCTGCGAGGCCTGGGCCACCGTGGCGACACTGCTGGCCACCTCGCCCTTCAACGCCCGCGACTGCGATTCCAGGGCGCCCAGCACCGCCTGCGCGGTCAGCTTGCCGTCCTGGCCCATCTGGCGCAGTTGCCCGATGGTGATGCCCAGGCCGTCGGCGATGGCACGCGCCAGCCGCGGGGTCTGCTCCATCACGCTGTTCAGTTCCTCGCCCCGCAGCGTGCCAGACGCGAAGCCCTGCGACAGCTGCATGAGCGCAGCCTGCGCACCGGCCGCGCTGCCGCCGCTGATGGCGATGGCGTTGCCGATGGCCTCGGTGACGGCCAGCAGCCGGCCCTGGCTGATCCCCAGCTCACCCGTCGCGCGGCTGATGCTGGCGAAGGTCGCGCCCAGCTCGGTGAAGCTCGTCCGGCTGCGCTGCGCGATCTGGAAAAGCGCCCCGTATGCCACCTCTGCCTGCTGGATGCTGCCGGTGGACAGGGTCAGCTGGTTGCGCAGCACGGTCACGCTGTCGGCTAGCTGGATGAAGCCGCGCGTCAGTGCAGTGCCGGCCACGGCGCCCAGCACCGCGCCCATGCGCTGCGCGACGCTTTCCAGCGCCCCGAAGTTGCGCCCGAGCGCGTCGGTCTGCTGCGTCGCCTGCTGCGCGCCTTCGAGGTTGATCTTGATGCCGAAGTCGACGTTGCTCATGCGTCACCTCGGGCGCCTTGCGGCGTCGCGCCTGCGCTGGTCGCGCGCACGCTCGGCCATGACGCCGGACACGGCGCGCTCGCACGCGCGAACGCCTTCGTACAGGCTGCGGCGTTCGGCCAGGTCGTCGCACAGGATGCCGATGTGCGCAGCGATGTCGGCCGCGTGAAGCGTGCCTTCGACCCACTGCGTCGACAGGCCCATGAAGGCATCCCACGCGGGGACAGACTCCGGCCACAGGTAGGCCGGGCCGTCGTCGCCTTCTGGTCGGTCGGGCAGGATGCCGGCCGCAGCCGCACGCGCAGCAAGCGCTGCAAGGCCCGTTGCGGGTGCATCTGGGTCTTGCTGGTGTGCTGCAGGCTGGTCATCGCGGTTCCCGGCTCGTGCCCACCGCGCGGCCAGCGCGGCTAGTTTTTTTCCTTCGCCCCTACTTCACGCAGGTAGGTGGCGTGCGCCAGGCTGGCCAGGCCGGGCATGTTCAGCAGCTGCCGGGCGTTGTCCGGCGAGAAGGGCATCGTCTGGCCGCCCGGGTCGGTCACGCCTGACCAGTCGCGCAGCAGGTCGACCATCGCGTCGGTCAGTGGCGTCTTGCTTTCGCTGGCTCGCAGCGCGTCCAGGTGCTGCTGCACTTCGGCCGTGTCCTTCAGGCGCCTGGCGGTCAGCCAGAAGTCGAAGGGTTGCGGCCTGCCGCTTTCGTCGTTGATGGCGCCGGCCACCTTGAACCGCACGCTGTCGCTGATGGCGATGGAAATGCCCACTGCTTTGCCCGATCAATGCCCGATGGAGTGAATGAGAGCGGTCGGCGATGGCTCGGGCGATACCGTGCAGGAGCGAGGCCCTGCCGCCGCCGCTCTCAACCGTGCGTCAGGTCGTCCAGACCGACGGCGTGTTCTGCGCTTCGATCGTGATGCGCGTCTGCACCACGCCCTGCGCCTGGCCGGTGGGCACGCCAGCGGCCGAGAAGTAGCCGTTCATGCACATCTTCGAACCGGTGCCGAATCGCAGCTTGATGGCGCGCTTCGTCTTGGAGCGGTACGCGATGCGAGCCTCGACGAAGCCCGGGTCGGCCAGGTCAAACAGCGCGTCGGACGACAGCGACAGCGGCGACACGACGGTCGGGGCGCGCTTGCGCACCTCGTCGTGAATCGTGGTCGTGTCGGCGTACTCCGGCTCACCGCCCGTGACCTGGATGGTCTGCAGGATGTTGAAGCTGGCGCCGAAGGTGATGATCTTGAACGAGCCGCTGGTGAAGGTGCTGTAGTCGGTCGTCGTCTCGCCTTCGAGTTCGAAGGTGTTCGAGCCCGCGTTGACGTTGGCCACGCGGAAGATGCGGTCGTTGACCTGCGTCATACCGTTGGCTGTCATCACGACGTAGTCACCGTTCGACGGGTCGGAGCCGCTGTAGCTGACGACGCCGGTCGAGGCCTTGCTGATCGCGGTGACGGTGTTCGCGCTGCCGAGTGCGGTCTGCACGTCAACGCCGACGTTCGACCAGAAGATGGGATCTGCCATGGTGGCTACTCCTTGGAGGCGGCGCGACGGCCGCCCTTGGTGTGCTGGGGTGCGGCTGGCGCCGCCGAGGGGGGTGCAGTGGGGGCGCCGGGCGGCACCGCGGCAGGCGTGGGCGCGTCGACCAGTTCGTGCTTGGCCGGATCGAAGCTCGACGCTGCGATCCAGTGCCAGCCACGCAGGCCGTCGCGCTTGACCTTGATGCGGTGCGCTTCAGCCATGGCGATCAGCCGCGCAGGACGGCGATGCCGTCAGGCTTCCAGGCCTTCTTGCCCCAGACAGCGGCCACGTAGATCATGGCCTTGTTGAAGCCCTTGTAGACGCTGATCTCGTACACCAGGCCCGAGTGCGGGTCCTGCACCGTCATCACGTCCACCGCCGCGTCGCCGCCGGCCGGCTTGGCCGGTGCGCGCATGACCAGCTCGACGGCGTTCTGGTGCAGCAGCACGTTCGCGGTGTAGCTGTTGCCGATGGTGATCTCGTTCGCGTCGGCCCCGGCGATGCGCAGGCCGGGCGAACCGATCACGATGTCGCCGCCAGTGGCCACGGTGCCGGTGTTGACCACGTACGAGTTCACCGAGTCGCCGGCATGCGTGATCACGTCGCCGGCCTTGATGCCGGTGGTGTTCACCGTGCCGCCTTCGACGGTCAGCGTGGTCTGGCCGATGGCCTCGCCAGCGACGGCGAAGTCATAGCCGGTGCCGGCGCCCTTGGTGTGGGCCTGCACCTGCGCCGACTCGCGCAGCATTGCGCCGAACAGGTCGATCAGCACGCCCTGGCGCAACAGCCGGGTGTCGCCCGACTCGTTGACCTTCTGCAGCGCGGTCAGCTTGCGCAGCTTGGTGGAGGCCAGCGAGTCCATCACCAGCGACAGGCGGCCGTCCGTCACCGGCATGCCGTTGTCGAACAGGATCTGGCGCGCGTCCACGATCACGTCGGTATTCGACGCAAACGGCGTGGTGCCGGCGGTGCCCACAGCGCGCGATGCGTTCTGGTAGGCCTCGGTCGCCAGGTCGGCCTCGATCTCGTTGCACAGCGTGCGCATCGCCTGCGCGATCTGGTCGCCGTAGATCGTGCTGAAGCCGCTGCCGCCGTTGACGTAGCGGATGTCCTCGCCGGTCCACGGGATGGCCACGCCGCGCTGCTTCGTCAGCGTCAGGTACTTCACGTCGACCGTCTGGTCGGTGCCCTCGGGGATGGTCATCGCGGGCGACAGATCGCCAGCGGTCGCAGCCCGGGTGAAGTGGCTGCGGACCTTCTGCCCGACGGCTGCGCGTTCGCTGCCGTTGGCGTTGATGGTCACGGAGGGGATGAACCCGACGGCCTCGCGGCCCACGATGTCGGCAGCCTTGTAGATGTCGGCTGCCAGGTCGGTCAGTACGTTTGCCATGAGGTGTCCTCGTTCAGTTGCTGGGGGCCGGCGTCAATGCGTCTCGACGACCTGCCCGCCTTCCTTTGCGAACGACGCCCGCGCGCTGTGGTCCATCGAGTCCCACTCGGCCCGCGTCTTCGTTTTCGCGCCGCTGCCACCTGCACCCGACCCCGTGCCCTTGAACCCGGACCCGCCGCCCGCGGCGCCTTGCGGCTCCACGTAGTCGGGTCGGGTCTTGGCGAACCAGGCCGCGCCGTCCTTGAGCGCGACGAGCTTTCCCTCGTCGGTCTTGAACAGCAGCTCGTCGCCTTCTTCGACCACGCGCGACTGAAGCAGCACGCGCACGTCGGCCGGGTTCTTGAACCGCTGGCCTTCGAGCGCCTGGGACAGCGCCGACTCGCGGCGCGTGGTCTTCAGTTCGCCCGTGGCCTTCTCGGACGCCTGCAGGGCCTCGTCGCGCTCGCGCGTCAGCTTCTTGATCTGCGCGTCAAGCTGCTTCGTGGCCTCGCCTGCGCCCTTGCCGTCGGGCAGCGCATCGAGTTCCTCTGCCGTCTCAACGCCGAGCTTGGCCATCGCCTTGTCGAGCGTGGCCTTCAGCGTCTTGCGCCCGTCGATGGACTCCTTTGCGGCCTTGCGCGACTTCTCCTCGGCCGTCTCGGCGCGGGTGGAAAGGTCGTCGACGTGGGCGCGCAGCTTGTCCAGCATCTCGCCGGGCAGCTTGTCCTTCAGGGTGTCGAGGTCGAATGACATGTGGGTGGTGGGTGGTTGGTAGCCCGCCGGCATGAGCCCTCACGGCCTGCGCTCGGCTGCGGGTCCGCATCGGCATCACGCCGACCACGGGCCGCACGCCGGCACTGTCAGTGCATTGCGTCCGCCAACCCGGCAGGAGCGCGGACAGATGCGGCCGACATTCCCGCCCCATGGACTGGACCCACGCGCGAGAGCGCTTCGCTTTTCTGGCCGAGGCCCTGGACGGCGGCGGTGGTTTCGCGCCGCGCGTGTCGTGGTACGCCGAGACGTTGACGGACAGCGCAGGCGCGGTCACGACCAAGCAGACGCCGCGCCTGAACGGGGCGACGCACCTGGTGCGGTATCAGCGCGAGACGGAACAGCGGTTCGCAGCGCGCAACGCGATCGCGGTCTACGAAAACCACCTGTCGTCGGCGGTCGCGCGTTTCTGCGGCTTCCTCGGGCGCCGCAGCCCGGCGCGCGATGGTGTCGACGCGCCACTGGTGCGGCTGATGATCGAGGACGCCGACCTGCGCGGCACCAGCCTCGACACCTTCTGGTCAGGCTTCGCGGCCCAGGC
>Ga0075464_10001373_pt1 | contig 10970 bp, 7 predicted proteins | sample DEB19_08_DNA_5_FD_75068 | JGI IMG/M metagenome (GOLD analysis project Ga0075464, IMG submission 75068) | Aqueous microbial communities from the Delaware River and Bay under freshwater to marine salinity gradient to study organic matter... | ecosystem: Environmental > Aquatic > Marine > Coastal ...
GACTATAGTATCAAGGCAGACCGTATTCACACAGTGAATCAATTATTAAAAGCGTACACTTTATTTGACAACGATGTTGAATATGTGGTGATTGACGGTCAGGTAAAAATTGTGGATGAACAAACAGGACGTATTATGGAAGGCCGTCGTTATTCCGATGGTTTACACCAAGCAATAGAAGCGAAAGAAAATGTAAAAATTGAAGCGGCTACGCAAACCTACGCTACCATTACGTTACAGAACTTTTTTAGAATGTACCACAAGTTAGCGGGTATGACAGGTACCGCCGAAACAGAAGCTTCGGAATTCTGGAGTATTTACAAATTGGATGTAGTTTCTATTCCTACAAATATTCCTGCAATACGTAAGGACGAGCAAGACTTAGTATTTAAAACAAAGCGTGAAAAATTTGGTGCGGTAATTGAAGCAATCGAAGATTTGCGAGACAAAGGCCGACCAGTACTAGTGGGTACTACTTCAGTAGAAGTGAGTGAGCTATTAAGTAGAATGTTACGTCAAAAAAACATTCCACATAATGTATTAAACGCAAAGCAACATGCACGTGAAGCACAGGTAGTTGCAGAAGCGGGTTTAACAGGAGCGGTTACCATTGCGACAAATATGGCCGGTCGTGGAACAGATATTAAATTAAGCACCGAAGTGAAAGCTGCAGGTGGTTTAGCAATATTAGGAACAGAACGTCATGAATCACGTCGTGTTGATAGACAGTTACGTGGTCGTGCTGGACGCCAAGGTGACCCTGGTTCTTCGCAGTTTTTTGTTTCTTTGGAAGACGATTTAATGCGCATGTTTGGAAGTGAGCGTATTGCCAAAGTGATGGATTTTGCTGGCTATAAAGAAGGAGAAGTGATTCAACATAGCATGATTACAAAGTCAATTGAACGTGCCCAACGCAAAGTGGAAGAAAATAACTTTGGAACAAGAAAGCGTTTGTTGGAATATGATGACGTAATGAACAAGCAAAGAGCGGTAATTTATAGAAAAAGAAGTCATGCATTGTTTGGAGAAAGGTTAGCATTAGATATTGACAATGCGTTTTATCAAGTATTGGAAGGCTTAGTGTTTGCACATAAAACAGGCAACGATTACGAAGCATTTAAATTAGGTTTAATTGTACACGGAGGAATTGACACTAAAGTAACTGCCGAGGATTTTAAGGCTAAGAATGAAAATGAATTAGCGGAGTTAGTTTATCAAGAAGCATTAGCACATTACGAGTACAAGAAAGCGGAGATAATGCAAAAAAGTATCCCTGTATTCAAAAATATTCGTTTGCAACAAGGCAGTCATATTGAAAATGTGATAGTGCCTGTAGGGGATGGAAAAATCGCATTCAATGTGCTAGTTAATTTGGATAAAAATATTAGCACTAGCGGTAATGCATTGGTTTCTCAAGCCGAAAAATCAATTGCATTAAGTTTAATTGACGATGCATGGAAGGAACATTTACGAGCAATGGACGACTTAAAACAATCGGTACAAAATGCAACCTATGAGCAAAAGGACCCATTGGTAATTTACAAAATGGAGGCATTTGAATTGTTCAAGAAAATGGATATGGAAATTAACCATAAGCTAGTACAGTTCCTATGTCACGTGCATTTACCAATTGAAGAAGATGTGAGAGAAGGCCGTCAACAAAAAACCGATTTAAGTAAATTAAGTGCAGGAAGGACAGAAGAAGGTACTGGCGAAAAACAATACCACGACCCTAGCGAGGCTAAGCAAACTCCAATACAAGTAGGTCCAAAAATTGGCCGAAACGACCCATGTCCTTGCGGAAGTGGTAAGAAGTATAAAGCTTGTCATGGAAGGGATGCGGATTAAAAAAACATAAAATAATGTTACCTATTAACAAGTATATCGACCATACCGTTTTAAAACCAACTTGCTTAGTTTCGGATATTCAAAAACTATGCGAGGAGGCAAAACAATTTGAATTTGCAGCAGTATGTGTGCCACCTAATTTTGTTAAGTTAGCAAAGGAATATACTGCAGGTACCGAAGTTAAAGTTGCTACGGTGATTGGCTTTCCATTTGGATATAGTGCAACCGAAGCTAAAATAGCGGAAATAATATTAGCTATGTTAGACGGTGCCGACGAGCTTGATATTGTAGCAAATATTTCGGCTATAAAAAATGCCGATTGGGCATATATAGCGGACGAGATAAATCATATCATGCCTATTATTAGGTCCAAGGGTAAGACCGTTAAAATTATAATAGAATCGGGTGTATTAACCAATGAAGAAATAGTTGCTTGTTGCGATATTTATGGCGCAGCCGGCATCGATTATTTAAAAACTTCGACAGGTTATGCCGAGAAAGGAGCAAGTGTTGAAACAGTTAAATTATTCAGGAAACATTTACCAGCAGCCATTCAAATAAAAGCATCAGGCGGTATACGCGATTATGAAACCGCGAAACAAATGATAGAAGCAGGTGCTACCCGTATTGGCTGTAGTGCAGGCGTATCTATTGTTACAGGTGCTAAAATGGATGACTTAAAAAGCAACTACTAATTTTATTATTATGCTACTTGAAAAAATAAAAACTTTAGCAGCACAGCACCAAGCTGAAAACGTTGCAACTCGACGTCATTTGCATGCAAACCCTGAATTAAGTTATCAGGAATTCGAAACTTGTAAATATGTTCAAGCGCAACTTACTAAAATAGGTATACCCTTTACGGTAATTGCAACAACAGGTGTTTTGGGTATTATAGAAGGCAAAAATCCTGCTTCAAGAATCATTGCATTACGCGCCGATATGGATGCGTTGCCAATTATAGAAGAAAACAATATCGATTATATTTCAACTAAGGAGGGTGTGATGCATGCTTGCGGGCATGACGTACACACTACAATTCTTTTGGGCGCTGCAAAAATTTTGTGGGAACTGAAGGGTGAGTTTGAAGGAACCATAAAATTATTATTTCAACCTGGTGAAGAAAAAAATCCAGGAGGTGCAAGTTATATGATACGCGATGGTGCGTTAGAAAACCCTAAGCCACAAGGAATTATTGGCTTGCATGTGCATCCGGGTTTAAACTATGGAAAACTAAGTTTTAGAAAAGGGCGTGTAATGGCAAGTGCGGATGAATTATATGTGAGTATAAAAGGACCAGGGGGGCATGCTGCAACACCACACCAAACTGTAGATACTATTTTAGTGGCTGCGCAATTAATTACAAGTTTGCAAACGATTATTTCACGAAACAGAAACCCGCAAAACCCTTCTGTACTTTCTATATGTTCTATTCATGGAGGTAATACAACCAATGTAATACCAAGTGAAGTAAAATTAATGGGCACATTTAGGGCCATGGACGAAGCTTGGCGTTTTCAAGCACATGAGTTAATGATGCAGCAGGCAAAAGGGTTAGCCATTGCAACAGGAGCCGAAATAGATTTCAGGGTAGACGTTGGTTACCCAACGGTGGACAACGAACCTATTATTACCGAAGCTGCTTGGCTATTGGCTGACGAATTTATGGGTAAAGAAAATGTGGAAGAAACTGAAAAGCGAATGGGTGCTGAGGACTTTGGTTATTACTCACAAGTGATTCCGGGTTGTTTTTTCAGGTTAGGAGTGAGGAACGAACAGGCAGGTATTGTCCATAATGTACATACCCCTTTATTCAATATAGACGAAAAGGCAATAACACATGGAGTAGGCATGATGGCCTGGTTAGGCGTGCGCTTATTTGCCTAAATTGCTTTCAAAACCCATTTTCAATTAATTCAGTAGCTTTGCCTACCTCTAAACTAACATTCGTTATAAACTAGCTATATGTCGACAAAAGATAATCTTAGGAAAGAACAGGCACTTGAATACCATGCTGGCGGAAGACCGGGTAAAATTGAAGTAATTCCTACGAAGGAAGCTAAAACCCAAAAGGATTTATCCTTGGCGTATAGCCCAGGAGTTGCCATACCATGTACCGAAATTCAGAACAATCCTGCGGATGTATTTAAATATACGGCTAAGGGAAATTTGGTTGGGGTAATTACTAATGGAACTGCTGTTTTAGGACTAGGAAATATTGGACCGTTGGCAAGTAAGCCCGTAATGGAAGGTAAAGCCGTATTGTTCAAAATATTTGCAGACATTGATGTATTTGATATTGAGATAAACGAAACCGATCCTGATAAATTTGTAGCGATTGTAAAGTCTTTAGAACCTACATTTGGCGGCATTAATTTAGAAGATATAAAAGCGCCAGAATGTTTTTATATCGAGCAAAAATTAAAGGAGACAATGAATATTCCGGTGATGCACGACGATCAACACGGAACAGCAATTATTAGTAGTGCAGCTTTATTGAATGCACTTGAATTACAAAAGAAAAAAATCGATAAAGCAAAGTTTGTTGTAAGTGGCGCGGGCGCTGCAGCAATGGCTTGTATTAAATTATATATCGCATTAGGTGCGAAGTATGAAAACTTCCACTTGTTTGATAAAGACGGAATATTACACCAAGGAAGAACTGATTTGGGAGAGGATAGAAAACCATTTGCTGTAAAGTCGAGTACTGTAACATTTGCACAGGCTTTTAAAACAGCCGATGTGTTTTTAGGATTAAGTGCTGGTAATATTGTTTCGGGTGAAATGGTAGCAAGCATGCCAAAAAATCCAATTGTATTTGCACTTGCTAATCCTGATCCTGAAATTGATTACGAGACAGCAACTGCGGTAAGAAAGGATATTATAATGGCAACAGGCCGTTCGGACTATCCTAACCAAGTGAATAATGTATTGGGCTTCCCTTATATATTTCGTGGTGCATTGGACGTGCGTGCAAAACAAATTAACGAAGCAATGAAACTAGCTGCGGTAAATGCGCTGGCAGATTTGGCTAAAACAGCGGTGCCTGATATGGTTAATATGGCTTATAACCAACAAAACTTATGCTTTGGTAAAGATTATATTATTCCCAAACCATTGGATCCAAGGTTGCTTAGTACATTAGCCCCTGCGGTAGCAAAAGCAGCAGAAGCATCGGGTGTAGCGCAAATAAAAATCCCTAATTGGGATGCTTATGTGGTTCAGTTAAACAAGCGTTTGGGATTAGACAACCAATTATTACGTTTAATAAGCAACAAAGCAAGACGTGATCCAAAACGTTTAGTATTTGCCGATGCAGAAAACACAAAAATATTAAAAGCAGCAAGTATTGTTTATGACGACGGTATTGCCTATCCAATTTTATTAGGTAATGAAGCGCGTATTAAAAATATTGCGGCCGCAAACAATATCGATATTTCTGACTTGCCAATAATTGATGTAAGAAGTGACGAGATGGAAGCGAAACGCGAATTTTTTGGTTCTTTATTATTCCAAAAGCGTCAACGCAAAGGAGTAAATAAATATGAGAGTTTAAAACTCATGCGCACTCAAAATTATTTTGGTTCCATGATGGTGGAAACAGGCGAAGCTGATGCAATGCTATCGGGTTTGACTAGGAATTACGCCGACGGTATAAAACCTGCCTTACAAATAATAGGAACCGACGAAGGGGTTAAAAAAATAGCAGGCATGTATTTGTTAATCACTAAGAAAGGACCACTATTTTTAGCAGATACCACCGTTAATATTAGTCCTAATGCAGAAGAATTAGCGGATATCGCATTGCTGGTAGCTAAGGAAGTACGCAATTTTAATATTGAACCCAAAGTGGCTATGTTAAGCTATAGTAATTTTGGTAGTAGCGACACACCGGAAGCGAAAATGGTTGCAGAAGCAACAAGGATAATAAAGCAAAGAAACCCTTCATTAATAGTAGATGGAGAAATGCAAGGTATGCTAGCTTTTAATAAAGAAATTCTTAGAGAAAACTATCCATTTAGCGAATTAGTTGACGCAGATGTAAACGTATTAATATTCCCTAATTTAACTGCTGGAAACATAGCCTACAATTTATTAAAAGAAGTTGGAGGCGTAGATATTATTGGACCAATTCTATTGGGATTAAAAAAGCCGGTAAATGTTTTACAGTTAGGCTCTAGTGTGAGAAATATTATTAATATGGCCACTGTTGCAGTAGTAGACGCGCAATTGAAGACCAGAATTGACACCGATACCGAAGTGCAAAGAACAAGTTGGTGGAAGCGCATGAAAAAAAGAAAGAAATAAGTTAATTTTATAGTATGAATCTTTTCACACATTTTGGAAAATACCTTTTAATGTTAAAAGGAATGAACTCTACTACAGAGAACAGGAAAATGTTTTGGAAAGAGTACATAAAACAATGTGTTGATATTGGCATTGGTTCTTTACCAATTGTGGTAATCATTTCCTTATTCCTTGGCGCGGTAACTACGGTCCAAACCGCCTACCAGTTAACAAACCCCCTAGTGCCTATTTCTACCATAGGACAAATTGTACGAGATAGTATTATTTTAGAATTTGCGCCTACCGTTTTAAGTATTGTACTTGCGGGAGTAGTAGGTAGTAAAATTGCAAGTGAATTAGGAAATATGCGCGTAAGTGAGCAAATAGACGCACTAGAGATTATGGGTATAAATACAAAAAACTATTTAGTACTTCCTAAAATTTTAGGTGCTTTGTCAATGGTTCCAATACTAATTGGACTTTCTGCAGTGCTTGGAATATGGGGTGGGTATATGGTTGGGGGCTGGTCAGGTATAATTGCCCCAGAAATATTTATTGCAGGAGTAAGAAAAGGATTGGATTTGCACAACATAACTATTGCTGCATATAAAGCATATATTTTCGCATTAATTATTAGCAGTATTCCTGCCTATTTTGGATACTACGTTAAAGGTGGTGCTTTAGAAATAGGAAAAGCGGGCACTCAGTCGGTTGTAGTAAGTTGTATATTAATTTTAATAGCAGATTATTTGGTTGCTGCCATTGCATTATAGGTTAACTTAGTAGTATTAAATTTTTGTTATGAAACTAAGTTTTCACGGTGCTGCGCGCACGGTAACAGGGTCAAAACATTTGTTGCAATTAAAGAATGGCGAAAATATTTTATTGGACTGTGGATTGTTTCAAGGGATGGGAAAGGAAACTGATTTATTAAATGCACATTTCGGATTTGATCCAACAACAGTAGCGTATGTTATTTTATCCCACGCACATATCGATCATACGGGGTTATTGCCTAAGCTAACAAAGGAAGGTTTTCATGGTAAAATATATTGCACACCAGGCACTAAAGCACTAACTGAAATATTGCTGGAGGATTCGGCAATGATACAAAGGGACGACACTAAGTATATCAATAAACGCCGAGCTAAAGAAGGCTTACCTCCACTTGAACCAATGTACACAATAGACGACGTGAATATTGTTTTACCCTTATTAACACCCATCGACTATAATATTCCCACACGTATTACTGAAAGTGTAGAATTGTTGTATACCGAAGCAGGTCACATTATAGGTAGTGCAGTGGTAAACTTAAAAATTAATGAAGAAGGGGTACAAAGCACCTTAACTTTTAGTGGTGATGTGGGACGTTACCGTGACTTGATATTAAGGTCGCCTGCAAATTTCCCAGCAGCGGATTATATAATTATAGAAAGCACTTATGGCGACAAATTACATGACCTAGTACATTCTACTCCGGACGACTTATTAAAATGGATAGAAAGTACTTGTGTGCAAAAGAAGGGAAATTTAATTATACCTGCATTTAGCGTCGGAAGGACCCAGGAAATTTTATTTGAACTAAACCAGTTGTCAATTGAAAATAGGTTGCCAAAAATTCCAGTATATGTTGACAGTCCTTTGAGTATTGAAGCAACGGAGGTTTTAAAATCTTTCCCTAGATACTTCAATAAAAAAATTCAGAAGATATTAGAGGTTGATAAAGACCCATTCGATTTTGAAGGGTTAAAGTATATTAAATCTGTTGACGAGAGTAAGGCTTTAAATGAGGACCTCCGTCCTAAAATAATAATATCTGCTTCAGGTATGGCCGATGCAGGAAGGGTTAAGCACCATATTAAAAATAATATCGAGCACACAAAAAACACCATTTTAATGGTAGGTTATTGTGAACCACGTTCACTAGGAGGTAGGTTAATGAATGGGCAAAAGGAAGTTCGTATATACGGGGACACTTATCCAGTAAAAGCTGCAGTAGGGGCAATACGAAGCATGAGTGCCCATGGCGACTACGAGGACTTGACTCAATTCCTAGCATGTCAAATACCTGATTTAGTTAAACAAGTATTTGTAGTGCATGGAGAGGCCGAAGTACAGGACCATTTTGCAGAACGTTTAAGGAATAAAGGCTTTAAAGAAGTGCATACGCCTGAGATGCATGAAACTATAATTTTAGAATAGTGTAATCAATTATGAATTTTCCTTTTATTTTATTATTTGCAAATAAAATGAATTGTATCTTCAAAGTAACAAAACGAATTGTTGCATGCCAAAGATTGTATGTGTAATTGGAGCAGGTCCTTCGGGGATCACAGCAGCCAAGAACTTATTAGATGAAGGGGTAAAAGTGGTTGTATATGACCTAGGTAATGAAGTCGGAGGCAATTGGGTATTCAATGAGAAAATTGGACATAGTTCTGTCTTTGAAACTACTCATATTATTTCTTCCAGAACTTTAAGTGAGTATGTCGATTATCCAATGCCTTTAGATTATCCCGATTATCCGTCTCATTTGCAGTTGGCAAGTTATTTTAAAAATTATGCTACTAACTTTAACTTGTATCCATTTATACAATTTAATACATTGGTTAAGCATTGTGAATTAACAAGCGATAATAAATGGTTAGTAGTTACTGAAAAGAATGGACAAATTGCTGAAAATTATTTTGATGCATTAGTAGTTTGCAATGGCCACCATTGGTTGCCAAGAATGCCTAAATACGAAGGTAATTTCAATGGGGAATTTATTCATTCTCATGATGTAAAAAAGTTTTCAAAATTTTCGGATAAAAAAATATTAGTCATTGGGGGTGGAAATTCTGCATGTGATGTGGCAGTTGAAAGTAGCCGAGTTGCAAAAACAGTAGATATTAGTTGGAGGCGTGGTTATTGGATTGCCCCTAAATTTATTATGGGAAAACCAGCAGATGTTTTTAGTACAAAAATCAATTGGCTTCCTCGTCGAATATGGCAATTTGTTTCTGGATTGAGTTTGTATTTCAGAAATGGCACAAATAGTGACTATGGTTTACCTGAACCAGAAGGTCCATTAGGATCCCATCACCCTACAATTAATGAGGATTTATTTTTCACTATTCGACATGGCAAGATAAAACCACGTCCTGATATTGATAGGTTAAACGGCAATGAAGTAGTTTTTAAAGATGGAACGAAAGGAGAGTATGATATTATAGTAGCTTGTACTGGTTATATTATCACACACCCATTTTTCGAAAAAAAATTCATTGACTATTCGGAAGGTGAAGTGCCACTTTGGTTGAGAATGTTGCATCCCACCATTGACAATATTTATTTTATTGGTCTTTTTCAGCCACTAGGCTGTATTTGGCCAGGGTCTGAGTTGCAAAGTAAAATTATGGCTAGGGAGTTATCGGGTAAATGGACAAGGCCTGACGATATTAATAAACGCATCGAAGAGGAAATTAAACATCCCGATTTCAAACAAATTAACACCCCAAGACATACTATAACAGTTGATTTTCATCGTTTTAAAAATAGATTATTAAAACAGCTCCCTTCTAATTATATCCAAAATGAAGCTAGAAATTATCAGTAAGCTCCATAATGATTCATCAACACATGAGAGTGTTATTTTAATTCATGGTGCTTGTATGGGTGCTTGGGTATGGGAGGATAATTTCCTGCCTTATTTTTACGAAAAGGGGTTTAATGTGTATGCCTTTAGTTTTAGGAACCACGGCAACAGTGATGCAGAAGACGCTTTAAGGTGGTTGAGTATTAATGCGTATGTTCAGGATTTAACTAATGTGATAAATCAAATAAAAGGACCCATTCACTTAATTGGACATTCAATGGGCGGTTTTACGATTCAACATTATTTACAAAACAAGGCCCCTAATATAAAATCCGCAATACTACTATGTTCGGTCCCTAGTCATGGGCTATGGCGATTAATAGGCAAGCTTATTTTACATTATCCTTTGTTTTTTATTAAATCAGTTTTTACATTTAGTTGGTTGCCAGTACTGAATAATTATACCAGACTTCAAAGAATAATGTTTAGGGTAGATATGCATGAGTCAAAAATGAAATATTATTCAAGTAAATTACAAGAAGAATCATTCTTAGTATTTTTACAAATGGTTATTCTTAAGTTGCCAAAAATAGTAAGCACTAATATACCATTGATGATTATTGGCGGGGAAAAAGATTATTTAATTCCTTTAGAGGATACCATTAGGATGGCAAAAAATTACAAGTTGGAGCCTTTGATTGTAAAAAACGCTTCACATTGTTTAATGCTAGAGGAAGGCTGGGACGAAGTGGCAGAGAAGATATATTCTTTTATAAAGTAAAGTATTCTTTAAACCAATTTGCTTACTGTTTAATCATTTGCCTAAAAGTTAAATTAATACGAGGTTGGAGCACCTTTTTGGTTTTAGGCAAAGCATGCCACCAATTTGTCTGCATAGCACCTTTCATTTCTAGTAAAGAACCACTTTCAAGTATACAGTCAATTTTTTCTTTGTTTGCTTTATGTTTAAATGAAAATTTACGAGCAACTCCAATACTCAAGGATGCAATGGAGCTATGTTGTACAATTTCTTTTTCGTCATCACTATGCCATCCCATTCCTTCCTCTCCGTTGTGGTAAAGATTAAGTAAACAGGCATTGTATTTTGCATTTGTATAGGATTCGACCAATTTTTTTAGATACATTAATTGGGGTGTCCACGCTGCGCCTTTTTTAGTTTTATTAGAATAAGTGTATTCAATTGCATTATCGGCGTAGAAAGCCACTTTTCGCTTAGTAATAAATTCTTTACCAA
>Ga0075464_10001374_pt1 | contig 10969 bp, 11 predicted proteins | sample DEB19_08_DNA_5_FD_75068 | JGI IMG/M metagenome (GOLD analysis project Ga0075464, IMG submission 75068) | Aqueous microbial communities from the Delaware River and Bay under freshwater to marine salinity gradient to study organic matter... | ecosystem: Environmental > Aquatic > Marine > Coastal ...
AGCTGACGGTTCTGCAACGCCAAAAAATCCCACGGTATTGATGGAGGGTTGGGTAATTTGAAGTTGACTGATGGTGTGGCCCAAGCCATCAAAAGTGCCACTGAACGGACTGATCGGGTTGAATCCCGACGTTGTCGTGTTGCTGGCGTCGATATCGCTTCCAAGAGCGTAGGCACCATTGAGTGCCCCCGTGAAGTGGTCATAAACAAAGAAGTCGCGCAGGTTGGCACTGGTGATGACGTCGAAGTTGGTCACAACGCCGTTGTTTCCCAACTTAGTAGAAAAATTTTGCCCACCAGGTAAATTAACTTTCGCGCCTTGGTTGATGTAGTAATCACTGGTATTGCCTACTGCGATCGCCCCTTGGCCATAGTGAAGCGCCAGACTGCCGGCTACCGCACTGATGTCTGCATTGATGTTGATGTCGCCATGCGCCGACAAAGTGAGTTTGTTAACGCTGGCCCATGACACTGGCGCGTTGACATGGATATCGCCGTCTTGAGGGCTTGTGGCGATCGATGATGTGGTGGTGCCTGTTGCACTGGTGGAACTTGTCGTGAGCGTGACAATGTTGGTCGGCAATGCGTTTGCAAGTGTGTCCGCACCGATCGAGCTAGTCGTTTGCAAGCCAGAACCACTTTGGATAGTCAGGTCTGTCGGGTCAATCAACCAAGTGCCCGTCAGCCCGTTGGGCGCAGAGGTATTGACCCGCGTCGTGGGTTCAATGGTGATCTTGCTACCCGAGGTTTCGATAAAGCCACCGTTGCCGCCCAAATCGCCAGCCTGGGCCGACAGGCTACCGCTCACGGTGGTGCTGCTGTTTGGATTGCTGGTATCGGCAATGACCGTGATTTGGCCGCCGTTTCCTGTCCCATTGGCAACTGCGTTGGCGTTGATGCTGCCGGACATTTGAATGCTGCCACTGGATTGCAGTTGCACCATGCCGGCTACTTCAAGCACCACGTCACCGTTGATCCGACTGACGCTGTTGGCCTGTATCAGTCCGCTGGTGTTGACGACGCTACCGATCACATCGGCTGCCGCACTGGCCGTCATCAGCACGCGCCCGCCATCGGCTTGCAGGGTTCCGTTGTTGTTGACCATGGCGGTACCGTCTGCGGGTAGATGTGCCACCGGTGTGGTGATCGCAAATGACAATAACTTGTCACCATTGAGATCCAGTACAAAGGTCTTTGCGCCCCCCAGCACCACGCTGCCGAGGTCTGCCTGAATCAGCCCTTCGTTGCTGATTTTTTCACCAGCCAGAACGACATAACCGCCGTTGCTCGCCGTGATGCCGCCTTGATTGACGATGGCTCTGCCAGGTTGTACAGAGTCCATGAATTGATATCGTCCAGCCAAGAAATCAGCATCAGCCAAGTTTCGCGTGGTGGCCAAAAACCCGGTGCTGTTGATCTGACCACCGGCACCAATCAACACGCCGTTCGGGTTGATCAGCCACACCTGTCCGTTGGCCAGCATTCGGCCATCGATTGCAGACAGGCCCAAACCGGTGACCCGGTTCAGTGTGATGTCAGTTGATTTGGCGTGAACGAACTGAACCGTGTTGCCGCGGCTGATTGAAAATCCTTGCCAGTCAATGATGGCTTTTGGCGAGCTCTGATTGATCAGTAACTGAGGGCCCGTGAGCTGCGTGATGTTGACATTGCCAGCACGCACCGTGGCCCCAGTCGGTAACTCCGCCAGCGCCCAGGGCACAGAAATAAAAACCCCTAGACAAAATACAAGGGCTGGCTTGGTGCTGGCGAACAGGGTTCGTTGGGGAGTCATGGATGAGACTATTTCGCCAGCCGTGCCTTGGCGCTGAGGCGTTCGTTTTGTGCAATCAAGGTGCGAGCCAGTTGTTTTGCCAGCATGTACAGCAAATGCCGTCCGATGGGCGGTGCCGACTCAAAGAGTTCGTCGAATTGCACGCGGTTGAATGACGCGACCGTGACACTCTCAGACGTGCTGCAGTTCTCAAAGGCGGGCAAATTTTCAACCAACGACAGCAAGCCGAACCACTCGCCTACACGCAACGAGCGGTCTGCACCATCACTGGTCAGTTCATCACCGCTGGTCATCGTGACTGCGCCGTTTAGGATCACGTACAAAGCATGACCCGGTTCACCTCTGACTGTGAAGCTGTGTCTTGCTGGGTAGATGGCGACATTTAGCATGCGCGAAAAAACGTCAAGGTGTGCACTCGAGAAATTTTCGAAGCCAGGCTGTAGTCTGAGAAAGTTCGTAATATCCATGATGATTCCGATCAGGCCTGTGCCAGGGCCAACGACGCCTCACGCTGATACGATTTTCGCAACCGGTCAGAGAGCATCAGCACGAGGTGAGGAAGGAGCACGGTTGCGACGGCCTGATTGGTGGTGATCAAGTCTTCCAGCATCTGGTGGCGCATGCGTAAGAAGCGCGCGGGTGTTTGCGTTGTGATGGTCGCACTGGCCATTAGCTCGCCGCTCAGCGCCGAGACCTCGCCAAGCCACTGACCAGGTCCAAGTACGCCCAATAAGGTTGTTTTTTGACCATCCTCGACGGACACCTCGACAGTACCGGCCACCATGAAATAAGTTGAATCAACAGGCATCCGATGGCGTATGAATTTGCGCCCGGCTGGCAGTTCTAGAACCGTGACACCTTTCAGAAAGGTGGCGGTGTGGACGGGGCCAAGTTCCTCCGCCAGGGTCGAAAAATGTGTGCAAAAAGCGTCGTTTGTTGTTTGTTCCATGGGGTGTCCTGTCACTGCTACTGTCGCTACTCTTCAACTCAAAACCTGACCGGGCTTTGCATACGCACGATCGCCTCGGCCGTGATGGGGATCCGCATGCCACCAACGTTCCAATTGAGCACCGGGATGGTGGGAAATTGCTGAGGAAGTTGGTTGATGACCGCATTGGCCAGCCCATTGGCGGTTAAAGAGACCCCGGCCGGCATTGAAGCGGTGAGCGAATCGACTTGCTGCCTCGCGGTTGCGTAGGTGCCGTTCATCTTCGAACACATATTTGGGATGGTTTCAGCATTCGATGCCCAATAGGACGATTGGGTCATGTTCTTCACCTCAGCGATACCGGTGTTCAGGGCATATATAACCCGGTCGACAAAGGGCACCATCAGCTTGACGCAGTAAGTCACCCGAATCTTCAGCAGGTTGGCATCCTGAATCGACATGCCATGTTTGAGGTCATTGCTGTTGCGGAACATCAGGTTGTCATTTGAAATATCACCTGTGGTCGAGAGCTGCGAAAAAGCGTCGAAAGCTTCAGTTGTCGGGCTGATGATTTCAACCTTGGCGGTGTTCGGGTTAAAGACTTCGATAGCCGAAATCATCCTGGCCTTGGCCATGTCGTTCAGAAAAGGGGCGCTGCTGGTGCGCATGAAAAACGGCGTCATGCCGCCAGCTACGCCATCCATGATGGATGTCATATTGGCATTTTTCAGGGCTCCTTGGCGGGCGCCCATGAAGGTCGCATAGTTCAGCGATGCCTTGGCTTGGTAAATGAGGGCGAACTGAATCACGCCGAGCACCAGCAACAGCAAGGAAGGCAAGATGATGAGGTATTCAGTCATCGACTGGCCACGCTGCCGCTGGCCTGAACTTTGGCCATGCTGGTTGGCAGCGAAAAGCGTCATTTGGCTTTCTCGCTCATGATCGCCGGCAAGCGCTCTAGCACTTGGATGATGTCCGCGCTGTTCACAAAAGCAGGCTCGTTGGGCATTGAGACTTGTTTGGCACGAACCAAGGCATGCCAAGACTGACGCAGCATGACAATCCCCAAATTGTTCCAAGTGCGCGGATCGGCGTCATTGATCGAAAGCGATTGTCGATAGGCTTCTACGGCCAGTTGAGGGTTGTTGTTACGCGCGTAGATATTGCCTAGACGCAACCAAGTTTCTGCATCCTGCTTGGCCATCGTGGTGAGTTTTTTGTAGAGCAATTCAGCGCGTGCATCATCGCCTTGGTCAAATGCGGCTTGCGCTTCACGGTGCATCAAGGTCAGTTCGTCCGTTACGCTGACTTTTTCTGGCCCTGCGGCACAACCTGTCAGTGTGAGAAAAACCGGCAACAAAAAGAGAACGATTAAACGTTTCATGCGGTATCCGTCCGCCATGTGAGTTGCTCGCCGACCGTGAGCCCAAGCGTGGCCAGCGAACCAGCTGGCAGTTCCAACGTTTTTTTGGCTGTGAACGCCCCGGCGCAGCGCAGCGGCTTCAGGTTGTGGACGAGTTTTCGAACCTGTCCTGCGTTGTCTAAAAAGACCAAGTCAAGCGCGTAACGCATGCCGATGGTGTGCACCAAGTTGCAAGCATCGATCAGCAAGCCTTCATCAGTCGTGAGGGGTGAGCGCCCGAGCAAACCACGCATCCGCTCAAGGGCGTTGGTGGCTTTCCAAACCCGCGCCACCAGGCAACGGTTGTCTGATACACGGTAAACAGCGCCGAGTTTCAAAACAGTCCCGACTTCAAGAATTTCATGGCGATAGGGAAGCCAATCACGATGAAGGTGACTGGAAAAATAAACATCATCAGCGGCCCGATCAGCTTGACCGGCGCTTCCATTGCTTGCTTTTCTGCCCGTTGAAAACGTTCGCTGCGGCGTTGGTCGGCTTGCGAGCGCAGCGCCGAACCCAGTGATGCGCCCATCTTTTCAGCCTGAATCACCGTGCCGACAAAGCTTGACACTTCCGGCATCATCAATCGTGACTCCATGCGACGCAGCGCGTCGGCGCGCGGCAGCCCTGAGCGCAGATCGCGGACCACCATGAAGAACTCTTGGCGCAAGGGACCAGGGGGGCCCTTTTGCACCACTTGGTTCAAGGCGCCGGTCAGGTTCAGCCCGGCTTCAACGGCCATGGTGATGAAGTCTAGGAACATCGGCATGGCTTTTTGCACCAGCTTGTAACGACGTTTACGCGCGTCTTGCAGCCAAATAGAAGGGTAAAAATATCCCAACAGAGCACCGACCATGAGCATGGTCGGGGATGACTTATTCAACATGCCTGTCACCATGTACATGATGCCGAAAACCGCCACCAATGACACAAGCCGGACCGCATAAAACTGCTCAGCTGTCATCATGTGAGCGACGCCGCTGTTGTTCAGTTTGGTGTTTGTTTTCTCTAGTTTTTCCAGTGAAATGCGCGATGTCAGGTGGAAATCAATGAGACGTACCAGAGGCCACATCAAGCGTAAAGCGGGGGGCAGTTTGTCCATGTACTGACGGTCATCGTCAGGGACTGCACTGCTCAAAGTGGAATACACGTACAAAACAATCAGTGCAATGGCACCAATCATCACGGCCAAGGTCCAGACAACAGCAGTTGAGTTCATACGTCAATGTTCACAATTTTTTGGATGCCGAGATAGCCAATCGTGATCATGATGCTGACTACCAGCAACACGCCCCAGCCATACAGCGTGTTGTAAAGCGGGGCCATCGCATCAGGCTCCATCAAGGTCAAGATGCCCAGCAGAAAGACGGGCAACAACGCCATCACGATGCCTTGCAATTTGCCCTGTGCCGTCAAGGCTTTGATCTTGCCCTCCATCTCATGCTTGCGCCGCAAGGTGACGGAAAGTGACTCCAGAATTTCGGCAAAATTGCCACCCACTTCGCGGGTGATCTTCATGGCTGCCACCAACAACACAAAGTCGGGCAGGGGCATTCGCTTTTCCATGTTGGACAGGGCGCTGTCAAAGTCCACACCGAGTCGCTGCTCGCGCAGCATCAGATCAAACTCCTGAGCCAAGGGCGGTTTTTGTTCCTTCACCATCGACTCCAGCGCCACTGACAAACTGGCGCCTGCGCGCATGCCTCCAGAGACCATCAGCAGTGCATCGGGCAGTTGTTTTTCAAATAGCTCAATGCGTGACTTTTGCATGTATTTGACAAAATAGCGTGGCATGAAGGCCACGACCACCCCCGATACAACAGCTATCAAGGGGTTGTCGAGGACGACCAGCAGCAAGATCGGAATCACGATCAAGGAACCCACGCTGTACTTGAACAGCAGCTTGGGGTCGATAAAGATAAACATCGCTGCCAAGTCTGTCTTGGCCGTTGTCGCTAGTTTGTCCTGCTGATGATCCAGCCATGACCGGACCAACAGCATGGCCACCAGACCGATGACGCTGGCTGCCGCCACCACAATGCCAATGAGGAGGGCTAATTCGGACATCAGAGGTTCTTCGGTGGTTGGAAGATGGACAGATCAACCGGGATGCCGCGTCGGGCTAAGTCTTGGCAAAAGTCGGGAATGTTGCCGGTTGCGACGAACTTGCCTTTGATCTTGCCGTTCTCGTCGTAGCCATCTTGCTTGAACAAAAAGATGTCTTGCAGCTGTACGATGTCACCCTCCATGCCTGTCACCTCCGTGATGTGTGTGATCTTGCGGCTACCGTCTGGGAAGCGGCTTTGCTGAACGATCATGTGAACCGCTGAGGCAATCTGCTCGCGAATCGCGCGCAAGGGCAAGTCAAGACCCGACATCAGGGTCATCACTTCAAGCCGCGCAATACAGTCGCGCGGCGTGTTGGCATGGGCTGTGGTCATGGAACCATCGTGCCCCGTGTTCATCGCCTGCAACATGTCCAGCGCTTCTCCGCCACGGCACTCGCCAACGACAATTCGGTCAGGTCGCATGCGCAGGCAGTTTTTGACCAAATCACGAATCGTGATGGCGCCTTTGCCTTCGGAGTTGGGTGGCCGTGATTCGAGTGAAATCAGGTGTGGCTTGGCCAGCTGGAGTTCGGCTGCATCTTCGACCGTGACGATGCGTTCATCGTCTGGAATGTAGTTCGACATCACGTTCAGCAGCGTCGTTTTGCCTGATCCAGTGCCACCCGAGATCACGATGTTGGCGGCTTGATCGACGGCAATTTCCAAAAACTTCATCATGTCTTTGGTCACTGATCCGTAATTGATCATGTCCGTGTCGACCAGTTTGGACTTTGAAAATTTACGGATGGTGATGTTGCATCCTTTCAGGGCCAGCGGCGGGATCACGGCGTTGACGCGTGAGCCGTCTTTCAGGCGGGCGTCAACCATCGGTGAGCTCTCGTCAATGCGTCGTCCAATAGGCGCCACGATTCGCTCAATCGCTCCGAGTACCGCTTGGTCGGTGCTGAAGGCAATATCAGCCTTTGTCAATTTGCCTTTGCGTTCGACGTAAATTTCATCGAAGCGGTTGACCATGATCTCGCTGATGTCCGGATCAGCCAATAAGTCTTCTAGCGGACCCAGACCAATCACTTCGTTCAGCAACTCCCTGGCCAGCCGGGCACCATCAATGTCTGGTGGCAGACTGGTGTCACTGGCCAAAATTTCTGCAATCATGGTTTGCGTGTTTAACCGCAAGTCGTCTTCGCTCATGCTTCGAACGTCGACCCGTCGCAAATCCATCTGACTGATCAATTTGCCATGCAGCGCTAGTCGCGCGGCGTTCATCCGCTCAGTCATGCCAGGCGTTGCGGGCACCACGACGTTCTGGACCGGTGGCTGCTGGACGATCGGTTCCGGTGTCGCGATAAAGCTGGCTGCAACGGCGGCGGGCGAGGGCAGGGGAGCCGATATCGACGGTGTAGCCACTGCATGAACAGGCTCAGCATCGAGAATCACGTTCACGTAGTTGTCACCAATTCGAATCATGTCTTCAGCGCGTAGCGGGCCGTACTCTTTGTCGATGGCTTTGCCGTTGACTTCAGTGGCACCCATGGCGCCATGGTCTTCGACAAAAAATCCAGCCGCTCGTTTATGAATCGTTGCGTGGCGTTTACCTACGGTCCAGCCGCGCAAGACGATCAGGTTGTCGTCGGCTTTGCCGATGGTGAGAGAGTCGATCTCGCAATTGACCCGCGTGGGCTGACTTTTTGCAGATCTGTATTCAACACTGAACATGGTTTCCCCTGTTAACCAAAAAACCATCAACCCTCAGTTGAGGATGCCCACAGAGCTTGACTGTGTCTTGAACTTTTCCTGAATGTCCTTCGCCTTGTCCAAACGCTCTTGGTTCAAAGGAGAGGAAGGATCAATCACGGTCGGTGTGACGAAGATCACCAAATCGGTGCGGCCACTGCGAAAGTTGGTCGAGCGGAACAACGCCCCAAGGATTGGCAAGTCGCCGAGACCTGCGAGTTTCGAGACGTCTTTCTGCAGGTCGGTGTTGACCAAACCCGACAGCACAATGGTTTGGCCTGACTGCACGTTGAACTCTGAATCTGTTTTTCGCGTTAGGAAGCCTGGGTTGCCTCCCACGGCGACGGAGTTGTCAACGTTGCTGACCTCTGTTTTGAGCAGGGTGCTGACGTTGTTCTTATCGTCAGCCACCGGTTCAATGATCAGCTTGATACCGTAGTCCTTGAAGGTCACGGTGGCAGGGGCTGATGCGCTGGCCGGCGAGATGATGGGAATTTGTCCACCCGCCAAAAATTCAGCCTTGCCGCCACTGCGCGCGCTCAGCTCTGGCGTTGCCAGCACATAGGCATCGCCGCTGTTGACCGCTAAGTTGATCATCGATGTGATGGCCGAGGTCATGCCAATGAATGGACGCCAGCCGGCGCCGCCAATGGGGATAGCACCTGGTGTGGTTGGAAATCCAGCAGGCGCTGTGTAAGGAATCCTGAAGTTAGGGTTGGTGTTCCAGTTGCCCGCAATGCCTGCTGCAGGGCCGGCAATGCTTTTGTCCCAAGAGACGCCGATGTTCTCGCCGAGTGATTTTTTCATTTCCACAATCTGCACTTTCATGTAGACCATGCGCCGCATCGTGACTTCTTCTTCGCGCACCGCGTTGTGGGTTTGTGGAAACAATTTTGCAATGGAATCGATGCGAGACAAGTTGGCCTTGCTGGCGGTGCCCGTCAGCAACACCATGTCGCCGATTCGCTCTACTTTGATCCCCGGCATAGCGCTCAGCATGTCACCAAGGCGCTTGGTCGTGACGTCCGGATCAGTGGCCAGCACGCTGACGGTGTAGTTCAGCTGATTACCGTCAGCCGTCCAAAGCCGCAGGCTGGTGTTCCCAGGGGTTTCGGCCAGTACCACCATCTCGTTTTCAAGCACATTGCTGGTGATGATTTTTCCGTTGCCCACGGCGACCCGGACAACCTTGCTGGGCAATGGAATTGTTTTGATCTGTCCCACCACCAATTGCAGTGAAGAGACCTCATCTGCCGCAGCGGCAGGCAGTGCGCAGGCCAGTCCGGCCAGCAAGGGAAAAAGTAAAGAGAGTCTGAAAAACATCGGAATATGTCCTTGTGTATGGGGTTGACTCATGGCCGCTGCTGAACGTTTGGAGCGCCTGCCGATGGCGGCATGAAGCCTGCCATGCCAGCTGGATAGGCTGCTTGTGCGGCTTCTACCGCGGCGGCTGACCGGCGATCACCCGCAGGCGGCGGAAAGAGCGATGGAATATTGATATTGACTGCGCCTGCAGCCCCTTTGCCGCCAATGATGTACTCGACCGCATTGGCATTCGGGTTGGGTGTTTTGCTCGGCTTGACCGCATTCACGCCGGTGTTGAGCATGGCCTTGGTGTTGATGTCAGCCAGTGACACCATGGTGCTGTCGTCATTGCCACGCAGCACAGCCCGGATTTTTCCTAACTGTTGGGCCAGCGCGATGCGGGCTGCATTTTGTGGCGTGACTTCAAACGTGAAGTTCGAGTAACGCTGAGCGTTGCCGCCGGCGTTGCCGTAGTCGCCCATCGGTCCACCCTTGCTTCCGGCGCTGGGCGCGATGCTTTGACCGGTGGCCAGTACCTTGACTTTTTGCAGCACTAGCACGGCCCGAAGACCGCCGTCGGGATCGTTCTTGTCTGGCACGATCAACATCAGGTCAACCATGTTGCCTGGCTTGACCATTTGCGCCATGGAGTTGATTTCGTCGACGTCGATGGTGATAGCGCGCAAACCTTCTTCTAGGCCATCGGCGAAGCCTTTGACTTTTTCGGTCACATCGGCCATGCGCAAAGGCCAGCCAGCCTGAATCGGCCGTGTCGACTTGACGCCGTCAATCCGCTCAAAGTCTCTGACCAGCACCATTTCATCGGTTACCAGGTCGGCCAGAATCTCACGCTTCGTGAGGTTTTGTGTTCCCAGCACCATACCTCTGGGGATGTCCATTCCTGCGGCGACAATTTCTGTAGTCGGCCCGCCACTGGCGCGTTTTTTAGCCTCTACCTCTAAGGTCTGCTCGCGTCCCTTGAGGTAATTGGACATCACCATGGCCGCGGCGACGCCCAGCACAACGGCCAGCGCTACCAGCAGCCACATTTTGTTGATGTTTCTGAATAATGTGATTAGTTTTCGCATGATTAAAAAGACTCTCTAGTCAGTGAGGGCGGATTAAATGACGGTCTAGACATTCGCGTGGTGTCCCTTCAAAAAGGCGTGATCGTGGTGGAATAAGAAAGCGCATAAGCAAAAGCGTTGTAGTAAGTCTTGATGGCGTTGGCCAGTTGCACCACGGCTACGTCGCCGCTGTCGTCGGGCACCAGCAACACAATGGCGGCAAAGGCACTGACCGTCATGTACTCAACGCTGGACTGACCGCGTTGAAGCAAGTGTTTGGGTGAGAGGTTCAATCTCATGTTGGCTTTTGCGTCGATCATGGTTTGTCAACCAGATTGACCAGTACGCTGCTACCGCCTTCGGTGCGCGAGATGACCATGCTGGTTTCGTTGAAGCCTCGCTTAAAGGTGATGGCGTAGCCATTGCCATTACCCCCTTTGAATTGAACCAAGTGGTCGCTGGTGATGTTCCAGCCGTCGCCACCAATCACCCGTCGGTAGAAGTCGGCATTGGCGTTGGCGGAGAACTGGTTCATCAGCATGATGGTGCGAGCCTCTTTGCCGGGGTCGCGGTGAGTTATGTCAGCGGCCACCAAGCTGCCCGACATCATCGGGAAATCTTTGCCCAGAACTCGTGGCTGGTTGTTGTCCTGAATTTGGCTCACCGCCAGCAA
>Ga0075464_10001376_pt1 | contig 10969 bp, 15 predicted proteins | sample DEB19_08_DNA_5_FD_75068 | JGI IMG/M metagenome (GOLD analysis project Ga0075464, IMG submission 75068) | Aqueous microbial communities from the Delaware River and Bay under freshwater to marine salinity gradient to study organic matter... | ecosystem: Environmental > Aquatic > Marine > Coastal ...
ATCCGATGCCTTTTTCTTCACGGTCGGCTGGTGGAAAAAGCACCGCGACGAGTTCCCCGACATGCTAATCGGTCGCGAGCAGGCGGACGAGGTCCTGCGCCAGCTCGTCAAACGGCACGGGGGCGGCGAGATCCGCGATGCTATCTATCACGAGAAGCATCCATCCTACTGGGAACGGGACGGAGTTCTGCAGAACAACCGGGGGAATCAGCACAACCGCCGGCTCGCGCGGCGCTGGTTCCTCCGGACCGGCTACGCTCCGAACGACTGGCAATGGTGGGCTCTCCCTGGGGGCTCGGCGCCGGCGGCCGCGCAAACCTGACCGGCGCGGGGTGGACAGGGGGCGGAAAGAGTCATGGCCGCTCCCGACTTCGGATCCTTCTCGACCGCCGAGAAACAAGCTCTGCTCACCGCTGCGAAAGCGGAGCTCCTCCGCCGAGCTGGAATCGGTTCGGTCCAGACCGGATCCTCGACTGGGCAATCGTTCGGAATGCAGAAGGTTCCGCATTCCGAACTCGTCGCGCTGATCGACGCGCTGACCGTCGAACTCGGTTACCCGCAGCCCATCGTCCAGGCTTCGCCGAACTTCGCCGGCCGCGCCGGTTACGCATGGCCGCAAAACTGAACCCCCAGGAGATCGCCGCGGCCGCGGAGCTCCGTCGGTTCCTGGACGACGCCATCGCCTACATGGTCGCGGAGGCGCTCCGGATCCCCAGGTCACACGAAAACCTCGCGACCTTCGTCGAAGTCGGTAGCACGGTCCAATCTCTCGAAGCTCTGAAGAACCTCCTCCCGCGATGAATCTCTCCGGTCTCGTCCACTCAGTTCTCACCGGCGCATGGCGCCTCGAGCGCGAACTCGTTCGCGAGCAGCGCGCGTTTCAGAAGAAGACGCGCGGGGTCCGCGAGGCGCTCCTGACGAATCACGAATCCCGGATGCAGCTCTACGCCGGCGCCGAACCTGGAGCGAAGCGCAAACATGCGAACGTCTTGTCGACGCCGGAGGACTACAAGCAAGCCTGGGAGCGGATCGTCCTGATCCGCGCGGCTCGACAGATGGAGGAGGATCACGGCTTTTTTGATGGGCTCCTGGACGACTTCGAGACCTACGTCATCGGCGACACGCTCGCCTACCTGCCGAACACCGGGAACGACGAGGCGGACGCCGTCATTCGCGAGTACCTCGAATGGCAGTTCTCGGAGGCGGACTATTCCGGCCGCCTGGACCTGACCAAGATCGCGCAGGTCGGAGTCCGCTCGATGAAGCGCGACGGCGAATGCGGGTTCGTTCCGGTCGACGTCGGCGACGCGATCAAGCTCCACTACTACTCCGGCGACTGCATCGGCAATCCGATGATCGCGACGCCGGCAGACCAGAACAACTTCAACGGGATCATCACCGACCCGCGGACCGGCGCGCCGGTCGAGTATCAGGTCTTCAAGCGGGCGCCGAAGATGAACGCCTACACCTTTGATCGGTCGTTCCGGCCGGATGAGTTCTGGCACTATTACGACCCCTTCAGGCTCCAGCAGTACCATGGCGTCAGCGTGTTTAAGAACGCGATCCGGGACGCGTTCGACGTCGATGAGATCCTCGAGTTCGCGAAGCTGAACATCAAATGGCGGAGCTCTCAGCTCCCAACGATCCACAACGACACGGGGCGTCCGCGCGGGGGGCAGTTCGGCTATTTCGGATTCGGCGGAGCGGGAGGCGGAGCAGCGGTCCCACCGACGAGCTCCGGCGGAGGTCCGGCGCCGCTGACGGTCGACGTCGACGGAGTCACGACGACCTGGATGAAAACTGGCGAGCAGGTCGTCGACTACCCGAACGACTTCCCGAATGCCCAGCTCCAGGTGACAATCGAGGAGCTCCGGCGCCAATGCTGCAAAGGAGCAAAGCTCCCGTATGAGTTCGCCTACCGCTCGGACGACGGCGGGGTCGTGCAGCGTTTTTGGGTCAACAAGGCGGAGAACACCTTCAGCAAGGACAAGGCGCTGATCCGCCGGATCCTCCTGGACCGCTATAAAAACCGAGTGATCCAGAAGGGGATCGACACGGGCGAACTCGACCTCCGCCGGTTCGGTGACCTGGACACCGACCTGAAGCGGTTCCGCGGACAGTGGCAGATGGGCCGCTCGATCTCCGTCGACTACGGTCGCGAGAACGACACGGACATCGCGCTGATCGATGCGGGCCTTATGTCCCCCCAGGACAAGACCTCCGAATCGAATCGGAACCTGTCCGAGATCCGGGGCGAGATCGTCTCGAACGCGCGGGCCAACCTGAAGAACGCGCGGGATCTGGCGAAGGAGTTCGACCTTCCCATCGATCAGGTCCTCCCGCTCCTGGTCAAAAAGTGGCCGAACCCGCCGGCGAATCAGAACCCGATGCAGGGCGCGCCGGACGAAAAGAAGACCAAGGCGGCCGGCGCTCCGGCGCTGATCGAATAGGCTCAGGCGTGGACAGTCGTCGCAACTCGGGATGGCGACGAAAACCAAATCCCGCAGGTCCTACTCTCTTTCGCTTCAGCTCGCGGCCGGAACGGTCAACGCCGAGACCGGCCTCCTCGCCGGATGCACCGTGGCCAAGGCCAACGTGCGCGCGCTCGGCAAAGTCCTCTGGCTGGACGCGTCCGGAAAGCGGACGTTTGACGAGGACAAGAAGACCAGGGAGATCCCTGTCTTCACGGACGACAAGTTCCTCGACACGCTGATGGCGGCCGCCGAGCGCGCGGGTCAACGCGTGAAGGCGCGCGAGGATCACGACGATTCCATCGGCGCTCGCGCTGGCTACTTCGACGCGTTCACGAAGACGAACGACGGGCGGGTCGTCGCCGACATGCACCTCTTCAGCTCCTACCGGAATCGCGAGGTCGTCCTCGAGACCGCCGACAAGACGCCGCAGGAAATCGGGCTCTCCATCGACTTCGTCCCCGACTTCGAGATCCTCGCGGATCGGGCGCTGATGCGCTGCCGCGACCTCCTCGCAGTCGACATCGTTGACGAGGGAGCGATCACCCCGGGCGGCCTCTTTTTGTCCGCGGGCGTGGACAGCGACACGAAGGAAGAAAAGGCGAACGCCGAACCCGAAACCAATCCGACAATGCCTCCTACCATCGACGAAGTGATGAACGCTCTCGGCACTCTCCAGAAGAGCGTCGCCGAATGCATGCAGAAGATGAACAGCCTGTCCGCGCCTCCCGCGGTCCCGGCCGAAATCACCGACGGGATGAAGTCGCTCCGTGAAAACGTCGAGCGCCTCGCCTCCGGCAACAAGGCACTCGAGGAGAAGGTCGCGACCGTGACCGCCGACAACCTGAAGCTGAAGAAGACCGCGACCGCGCTCGGCGTGCGGGTCATCGCCAGCGACGCGGACCGCGCGATCCTCGCGAGCGGTTCGGCCGAGGACATCGAGAAGCTCGGCACGGCGCCGCAGAGCTACAGCGACATCGTCGCGGCTCGAGTCGCGTCGGAAAAGTGCAAGAAGACCGAGGCGCATCTCTGGGCCATGAAAGCGCACCCGGAAGCCTACCGCGCGCACCTGAAGGCGAAGGGGATCTACGACCCCGCCAAGGACTCCCGCCGGGTCTCCTGACCCTGAAGCGCAAACCAACCGACCATCTCGAAACCTCGTTCTCAACTCTCGCCTCTCCTCCTCATGAAAAAGCTCTCCACCCGGACGAAGATCGCGGCGCTCCTGACGCTCCTGATCGTGTTCGTCCCGTTCTCCCTGGGCCTCGCCAGCATCGCCGCGCAAGCCGGCACGATGGCGGCCGTCGCCGTCGCTCTCGCGCTCTTCACGATCCCGACGCTCTTCGAGCGCGGGGTCCTGGGCGCCTACCCGAACAAGCTCATCATCGAGGGCATGCGGGACTCCTACATGGCGGACCCGGACGGCTCCGCGATCAACCCGTGGCTCCGCTGCAAACTCGTCGCCGACACCGCGACGCCTGACGGGACTCCGGTCCTTCAGCTCGCGAGCGCAACGGAACGAGGCTCCGTCGTCACGATGCAACCCATCGCGGCCGGCGCTTACGGCAACTGCGCCTTCTCGAACGGCGCCGGCGGAACGCTGATGGGCGTGTGCTCCGGTCCGATTGCGCACGGCGGGAACGTCTACGGCGCGTCGAATGGTCGCGTGTCCGCAGCGTCCGGCGGAGGCGCCGTCCTCCTGGGCGTTGCAACGTGCGCCGGCTATGACGGCGGCACGGTCACCTACATCCCGAACCCGGCGGCCGCGTGAGTCTACGCTCGACCCGGTAAACCACAAATCACCCTCCTCCACTCGCTCCGATGATCTACCAAAACGCTACCGCCGAGCCTCGTCAGGAACTCGCCGACTTCATCCAGGAAGGCGTGACCGACTTCACCCAGTTTAAGGGACTCCAGCTCGCGCCGGAAATGCCCCTCTCCCTGGTGACCGGACACGTCCCGAAAATCAAAGTCGGCTCGGGCGATCTCCTTCGCGCCGCCAACCGCCGGCGCGCGCCGGGGACCAACTTCAATCGGTGGCAGATGTCCATCGACGCGCACTCGATCACGCTCCTCCAGGTCGCGGAGGAGGAGTCGATCCCCGACGAGCAGCAGATGCTTTACGAGGACTATTTCGACATCGAGGCGCTCGGCGCGACGGAGGCGACCAACCGCCTCAAGCGCGGACACGAGCTCGAGGTCGCGGCCGCGCTCCAAAGCGCTACGAACTTCACGTCGCAGAATGCGGCCGTGGCCTACGCCATCGGGAACAAGGCAACGATCCAGTTCGTGAACGACGTCCTGACCGCGATCCGCGCGATCAAGGCGCGCGGCGAGGCGCCGAACACGATCATGATCCCCGGCACGATCTATGACGTCATCCGCCAGTCCGCGGACGTCATCGCCTTCATCGCCGGCGCGATCAACCCGTCCGCCATCGTCGACGAGGACAACCTGCAAAAGGCGTTTGCCCGAAACGGCATCACCCAGGTCGTCGTTCCCGATGGCTACGTGAATCAGAGCGACACCGGCAACGCCGACGTGATCAACCCGATCTGGTCGAATGACTACGTGTGGGTCGGCTCCGTCAAAAACGGCGCGCTCCGTGGCGGAGGATGGGGCCGGACGTTCTACTGGGACAAGGAGGGGCCGCTCTTCCAACTCTACAGCTACCGCGACGAGCCGAAGGCGTCGAACATCGTCCGCTCGCGCAAGACGTCCCTGGTCGACGCGACGAACACCCGCTGCGGACAGGTCATCTCGACGGGCGTCTGAGTCCTGGTCTCCTGGTTTCTTCACAGCGCGCGCACTTGGCAAAAGCCGAGGCGCGCGCTTTTTTGTAACTGCTCCGCCAACCGTCAACCCGCTCCACACCATGATCGTCGATCCCGAAAACAACGACACCGCCGACAGACCCTCCCAGGATCCCATCGTCGCGGAGGACCTCAGTCGGATGCCAGGGGACCATTTCCCGAAAGACGCTCCCCCGGATTTGCCCCCGCCGACTCCGCCGGACTACGGAGACGGATCGTGCGGAGGGTTCACGCCGGCCGATGGCGTGAAGGAAACGAAGGACGAGACCCTGCCGTGAACTTTCTCCAGACCTTCATGGCAGAGGGGAACGCTCAGATGCGCGGACCCGGCGGCGCCGGAGGCACCGAGGAATCGCTCGCGATGGAGGAGTTTACCGTCGTCGGCGAGGATCCCCAGGTCGTCCGGATGGGCACGTTCGGGAACTCCGCGATCATCTCGATCATGACCCGCCAGGGTTACCAGGATCACGAGGTCTCGTTCATGACCTCGGAGGCAGTTCTCTGGACGACCCCGCCGGCCGCGCGCACCGAAATCATCCGGACTCAGACCGCGCAAAAGTTCTTCGTCTACGCGGTCGAGAACAAGGATCCGGTCGTCTTCTCCTTCACGCTGACCGAGCGGGAGCTCTGACCATGGCCGTCGTCGGCGACGTTTCGATCTCGGATGACATCTGGGCGAAGTGGGTCATCAACTTTGCGGCCGCGGCTCAGAAGAACGTCCGGGAGGTTCTCTACGAGGAATGGCCGCTCCTGATCCGGAAGGTCATGGACTTCACCCCGCCATTTGCGACGCGCGCCTCGAGGGGCGAGGGGAAGTCCTTCGCGAACTCAGCCTCGGATCTCTCCGTCGGACGGAAGGCGGTCGCGTTCGACATCTACAAAACGATGCGGCCGTTCGACCCGAAGAACGTCCGCTCGCCGGCGCTGCAGAAGATCGTCGACCGGAAGGACGTCGTCGCGTTCAACGCGTTCGCCGCGAAGTCCGGATCGCCTCAGCTCGCCGGAGTCGAGGCGCTCCCGTTCTCGCCGAGCCTCCACATCCGCGCGCGGAACGAACGCGGCCGCGTTCCTGGTCGCGACCGGAAGATCGTCGTCCTCGGGTCTGATGCGGCGCTCCTGAACAAGTACGTCGCCGACATGCAGAAGCGGGTCGGCTACGCGAAGAGCGGATGGCTCGCGGCTCTTCAGCTCGTCGGCGGCGACGCTCCCGCCTACGTGACGCAAAAGGGAACGGGCGGGGGCTCTGTCCTGGACGACCACGCGAACGAGGAGTACCCGTCGATCACCGGAATCAACCGGACCCCCTGGGCGGTCCGAAAAGACGAAGGGGACCGGATCCTCGCGGACGCTCAGGCGAGCCGAATCAACTCCATCATCGCGAAAACAAAAGCGGCCGCACTACGAGCGGACGAAGAAGCAAAAGCAGGATAACACCCATGCCAGCACAAAACCTGACGCAGCTCCTCGACTTCGAGGGACAGTTCGAGACGGCCGCGCAAGCGGTCCTGGCCGCCAACGGAATCACCGCCTACATCTCGGAGCAGACCGCGCAGATCCCTCTCGTCTCGACCGGGATCAGTTTCGACATCGCGCCGGCGCTCGACCAGCTGACGTTCCTCCCGAAGCCGTCGAACTGGCCGGCGAACACCCCGCCCCCGCAGGACTTCTTCCGCTATACGGCGACTCTGGAGTTCCGCATCGAGGTCCCCAGGGATCGGAACACCGCGACCGTCCCAGGCGTCGCGACGCTCTTCGCGGAGTTCCGCGGAAAGATCCGGAGCGCCTTCATGCGGACGATGGCGCCGTTCAACTCGACGAACCTCCCCTACTACGAGATCGGCGACATCCGGCCGGCGGGCGCTCTGACCGGGACGGAGGGGGTCCGGAACATCGACTTTTGCTCCCTCCGGTTCTCGATCACGTTTGCCATCAAGCCGACCGCATGGCCCGCTTGGATCGTCTCCTGACCATGAGCACCGCGGCCGCCGTCCTTTCGATCCTGGGCTTTCTCTACCTCGTCGGCGCCGCCGTGACGTGCATCGCGATCCAGTTCGCGCCGGAGGGAAGAGAGACCGAGGACGGCTTCGAGAGAGTGTCGCCGGAGGGGTGACAGTGGACAGCACGGCGAAGGGTTGAACACCTCGCCGAATGTACCCGAATCCATCCTATCAAGACGGCCTCTCCCAGGTCGTCGAACTCTCGGTCTACTGCTACAACAACGCCGCGACGTACATCACCTATAACGGTGACCCGTCGGAGGGGGCTCAGGTCTTCGAGGCGCGCAACTCGAACAATCAGCTGATCGGCTCCACGACGTTCATCGACGGTCGCAAGGGCTCGATCAACTGCCAATACACGCTGACGGCGGACGAGCTCCCGAACGCGACCAACATGCTCCGGCCGGGTTACATCGTCGGTTTCCGGAATCGGTTCTACGTCGTCGGTCCGATGAAGACGCCGATTGTGAAGAACGAGATCATCAAGTTCTCGTTCGAGGTTTCCGAACTTCAGAACCCCTTCATCTCGGGTTTGCTGACGCTCCTCGGACAGCAGAAGTCCCAGGTCCAGGCGGCGAGCGGTCTCCCGATCACGGTCGACTGCTCCGCGGACGGCACGCGCTCCGGCGCCACCGTCGGCTACACCATCGAGAGTTTCTCGCCGGAAGGCGCCGCGGCTCCGGCCGGCATCACGGTCAACGCCTCGACGGGAATCGTCACGGTCGCGAACACGGTCGTCGCCGGCACCTACGATGTCCGGGTCATCGTGTCCGACACCGTCGCATTGCCCCAGGGCGGAACCGACGTCCTGAAGGGGTTCGGTCGGCTCACGCTGACCATCACCTGACCCGGACGGGGGCGCTCCTCCCGTGAAGCGGACAACCATCGAGGAGCTCGTCCCAGGCGTCGCCGAGCTCCGCGCGAGAGAACGACAGAACCGGGCGCTGGCGTTCTCCGGCATCACCCGGACCGTTTGCGGGGTCGAGCTGGTCTCGCTGACCCCTCGAGCTCGGCTCGAACTTCAGCTCCTCCGGAACGCGTTTGCCGTTCCTGGAGCTGAACCCCTGGAGGGCGACGTCTTCACGTTCCTCTGGGTCCTCCACCCGGAGCGCAATCGGGGCGCTGGCGGCCTCCAGAAGCTCCAGGACTGGGCACGGCAGGCGCTCCTACGGCGCCGCGTGAGGCGCCTCGAGCTCAAGCAAGCGACCAGGGAGATCCGGATCTTCATGGTCGAGCAGCTCCAGGACCTCCCGGAGTCGTCCGGCGACGGTCGCGACCAAAGCGCATGGGTCCACTGGATGGGCGCTGAGGCTTCATGGTGGATCCAGGTTCACGGCGGATTCACCTTCGCCGACTACCTCGCGACCCCGTACCTCGTCCTGCAGCAACTTTATCGGGGGTTCCGCTGCAACAACCCCGAGATGCGAGTCGGCGCGAATGGCGCCGTGATCGTCGAGGACCCCCAGTTCATCAACGGGAGCGACCGCCTCATCGGTCAGTTCCACGCCGAACACCGCGCCGCGGCCGCGGCCGCCATCCGAGCCAACCGGACCCGCCTCTCTCGATGAAACCCATCACAAAATACCACGCGATGATCCTGGTCGCGTCCCTGGTCGCGCTCCCGCGCGCCGCGCTCCGCGCCTTCTGCCGCGGTTACCGTCGAACGAAGGAGGCGCACCATGGCCGCCGTTGACGAGATCGCGATCAAGCTCGGGATCAAAACCGGGGACCTGAAGGCGGCGCTGGCGGACGCTGGGGCGGCCGTGAAGAAGTTCAAAAAGGACGGCCAGGAGGACGACAAAAACAGCCTCGCGAAACAGTTCTCCCGCGCGAAGGAGGGGCTCGAGAAGTTCCGGAGCGTTCTCGCCGGCGCCGGTCTCGTCGCGATCTTCCGCCAGCTCACCGACGCCGCGAACAAGTTCGCCGAGGATTACACCGGAGCCTACGACGAAGCGGTCGGCGCGACCCTCCGCCTAAAGCAGAGCCAGGACGACCTCGGCGGAACGGTCTCGAAGATCGTCGGACGCATTGGCGTCGAGCTCGTCGGCGCCATGGACAAGTTCGGGACCGCCGTCGGCGCGCTGGTCTACGGGACCGACGCCGCCTCGACCGCGTTGCTCCAGCTCGAGGAGGCGAACAAGAAAGCGTTCGACGATGCGAAGCTGAAGAAGTTCCGGGAGGAGGAGGAGAAGCTGGCGAAGGTGACCAGGGAGAACGCGCTCCAATCCCTCAGCGACAACGACAAGATCAACATGCTCGCCGGCGAGTTCGTGAAGCTCCTCCAGGAGCAGGCGAAACTGAAGAAGGACTCCATCGAATACGTGAAGAAGCAGATCGAAGTGGAGACCAAGCGGGGCGAGCTGAACAAACAGGAGGCAGAGACCCGCAAGCGGGAGGAGGACGACCGGAAGAAAGCAGCCGAAGAACTGGCGCGCGAGGAGAAGTCGATGAACGACGACCGCGCTCGCAACTATGCGAAACTCGGCGAGCTCTTCGACAAGGAGCGCGAAAGCCGTCGCGAGAGTCTGACGCTCGGACAGCAACAGAAGGACCTCCTCGCCGAAGAGGTCGATCTCCAGAACGAGCTCGCGGACCTCGAGGAAGGATCCGCGGAATACAATGAAATCTACGGGCGCCTCCTCGAGAACCGCGCCAAGTTTCGGAAGACTGAAGCCGAGGCGGGAAAGACAAACCTGGAGATCGCGAAACTCCTTTTGATCCCGGAGGAGAAGCGCACGGAGATCCAGAAGGAGCAGTTGCGAATCCTGATGGGCGAAACGACCGAGCACGAACAACAGCTCGAGCTCCAGCGTCTACTGAACATCGGAGTTGAAAACCTGACGGCCGCGGAACGGAACCGCCTCGCGGTTCTCACTGGACAGACCGCACAGCTCGAGGAGCAGGACGCGATCTCGAAGATGCTCCTGGACCGCGAGGCGCAGATCCAGAAAGCGCGAAGCGGAACCGTCAAGCAGACCGGCGACGTCCGGAACCTGTCCGACGTCCAGCTCGACCAACTGATCCAGGACCTGAACAAAAAAATCTCGCTCCAGAAAGCAGCGTTTCCGAACGACCAGAAAGCCGGCGGCCGGAAGCCATTCGAGCAGGTCCTTTACGAGCAGAACCTGACGGCCGCGCAGAAGGAGCGCGACCTGCGGAGCTCGTTCAATCAAACCTCGAGTTTCTTCGGGCAGGACTACGCGGAACGGCAATATGCTCCCGACGACTTCTCCCGCCTCTCCCAACTGATGAACCCGGATCAGGCGAAGAAGGACTCGAACAATCTCGCGGTCGTTACCAGCGGACTGCAAACGCTCTTCCCCGACAAGTTCACAGGCGCGCAGCGTTAAACACTCATGAGCACTCAGCAGCCATACCAGGATGGATGGGTCGGATCCGAGGGGAAGCAGTTGACCGTCGTCCCTCGCGCTCGATTCCCGTTCGCCAACAACCCGAACCCGGACATCTTCTCGCGCGCCTATGAAAGAGATTGGATGGTCTACCCTCCGCTCTTCGTTCCGCTGATGGCGCGCCGGTCAACCTGGACGAGCCTCGTCACCTACTCCGAGGACTTCACGAACGCGGCCTGGACGAAGGTCAACGGGACCGCGGCCGCAGGCGTCACGACTGCGCCGGACGGAAACACGGCGATGGGGCGCTTGCTCGAGACGGTGACGAACGCGGAGCA
>Ga0075464_10001377_pt1 | contig 10965 bp, 6 predicted proteins | sample DEB19_08_DNA_5_FD_75068 | JGI IMG/M metagenome (GOLD analysis project Ga0075464, IMG submission 75068) | Aqueous microbial communities from the Delaware River and Bay under freshwater to marine salinity gradient to study organic matter... | ecosystem: Environmental > Aquatic > Marine > Coastal ...
ACCTGCATTATTTTATACAAGTCGCTATTTTGTTGATATTTATTTTTAACAACAAAGCTGTTTCCCATAATTGCTTGAACCGCCTCCATTACATCGCTTTCTTGATTGCTGTTCACCGAAAACTCAATGGCGGTATACTGGGTAGTATCTAAATCAAATAAATATTGAGCGAAAGCATAATTAGTAAAAACATATTGTTCATCAAATTCTTGTTGAACCGAAAAGGCGCCAGACTGAGTAGCCAGCAAAGAATTCAATTGCCCTATTGCTGTAAAAGCCTTGCCAGACCTGTTTACAGCATATAGTTGCAAGGTGTCGCCTATCATTTCTTGAAATAGTCCAAGCTTTTGTTCTACCCCAATACCTATTACCAATTTGGGATTTGCAAAGGTTCCTAATTCAAAACTACCTCGCTTTAAATAATCACTTACTTTATTAATATGGCTATAAGTAGCTTCTACTCCTTTTACTTGCACTACCGATTGCAAACCGTCTTTAACTAATAATGCGCGGCTTTCAACGGTCTTACTAACCCAATTTACGCCGCCAATAGCTTGCAGCTGGTGTACTGTGCTGTCCTGAATAGTAAAAAATTTCCCTTGTTTTGGTGTGACACGTATGTCAGCATAAAAATCGGCATACAAACCCTTTACCACTTCTGTAAAACCATTTGATACACTTAGTATAGTAATTAAGGCGGCGGTGCCAATCGCTATTGCAAAAACACTAACCCAAGCAATTATTTGAATTGCCTGAAAAGCATACTTGCCTCTAAAATAACGCCATGCAAATAAAAAATGCACTTATAACTTTTTTAGGATCTCTTCCATTTTAAACACATAATCTAATGTGTCGTCTAAATAAAAATGTAATACAGGGATACGCCTTAATTGCTGCTTCATTGCCTCTTGTAAATGCTTTTTTATATCCCAAGCACGTGCTTCAATTTGTTTGAAACATGCGTCTGTATCCTTAACCTGAAACAAGCTTAAATAAATACGTGCTTCCAATAAGTCGGGAGTCACTTTTACGGTAGAAATGGATACCATTCCCCCTTGTAAATTGTTGAGTCCCAATTTAAGAAATATTTCGTTTAAGGTACTTTGGATTGCACCCGCTACTTGTTTTTGTCTTTTACCTTCTTCCATAATCAAAATCGTTGATTCGCTGTAAAATTAGTTACTTTGCTCATTATTCCGAAGAATAGTTTGAATATGAAGAAATTTATTCGCATCATTAGTTATATCAGAGAATACAAAGCCTTTATGGGCTTGTATACCCTTTTCATTTCCTTGTCAATTGTGTTTAGCTTATTCTCATTGGGAATGCTAATGCCCTTTATGGACCTTATCTTTGGCATCAATGAATTTTCGAGCACTGCGGTAGTTGCCACACCCGACTCGGGGAATATTAAGGAAGTACTTTATAGCTTCTTGCAAAAAAACATCCTACAATATGGTAAGACCAATGCACTTGGCTGGATTTGCCTAGGATTTGTTACTACAGTATTATTAAAAAATATTTTCTTGTACTTGGCTTTCTACTTTTTGGCACCTATCCGAAATGCTGTAACAAAAAAGTATTCAAAATTACTTTACGACAAAATTCTAAAATTACCAATTGGCTATTTTACTGAACAAAGGAAGGGGGATATACTAAGCAGGTCGTCCAATGATATCGCTGAACTTGAGAGCTCCGTAATTGGCGCCTTAGAAGGATTAATTAAAGAACCTTTGAATATTATAGGTATTCTAATTTTCTTATTTCTTATAAGTGCCAAGCTAACTTTATTTGTATTTATTTTATTACCGCTAGCAGGATTAATTGTAGGCCGTATTGGTAGAAGTTTAAAAAAACATACTAATAAGGCACAAGTAAAGTGGGGTGAGATTATGAGCCAAATGGAGGAAACTTTAACTGGGCTTAGAATTATTAAAGCCTTTACTGCTGAAGACAAAGTAAAGAAACAATTTTACGGACTTGTGGACGAAGTATTTCATATTAAAAACCGCTTATTAAACCGTCGTGATTTAGCCTCTCCGGTTTCAGAAACCTTGGGTGTTATTATATTATGTTGCGTATTATGGTTTGGCGGGAACTTAGTATTGAAAGGAGAAATTTTGTCGGGCAGCCAGTTTATTGTTTACATAGCCTTGTTTTCGCAAATCATTAATCCCGCAAAAGCCTTGTCCCAGTCGGCTTATAACGTTACCAGAGGAAATGCTACTTTAGACCGTTTAAATGAAATCCTAGAGGCACCTGTAATGGTTGTAGAGAATGAACACCCTGTTACCTTAGCTGGCTTTAATGATGCTATATGTTTCGAAAACGTGCAATTCTCTTATCAGGATGCTGGCATATTAAGTAATATTAATTTAACCATTAAAAAAGGTAAATCTATTGCGTTAGTAGGCGCAAGTGGTGCAGGGAAAAGTACACTTGCCGATTTAGTGCCTCGCTTTCATGACGTAAGTAGTGGCACTTTATCTATTGATGGCATAAATATTAAAGAATACAGTTTATCCAGTTTAAGAAAACAAATAAGTGTAGTTACACAGGAACCAATATTATTTAATGATACAATAGCTGCTAATATTTCACTTGGCAAGCCGGCTGCTTCTGAAGCAGAAATCATTGAGGCTGCAAAAATTGCAAACGCCTATGATTTTATTATGAAAAAGGAAAATGGATTCCAAACAATAATTGGAGACAGGGGTAGCAAATTAAGTGGAGGCGAACGTCAACGCTTAACAATTGCTCGTGCAGTTTTAAAAAATCCACCAATTTTAATTTTGGATGAAGCTACTTCGGCATTAGATACTGAAAGTGAAAAATTAGTTCAGGATGCAATTAATAATATGATGCAAAATAGAACTTCTATAGTAATTGCACATAGATTATCTACCATTCGTCATGCCGATGAAATTATTGTGTTACAAAAAGGTGCCATTGTTGAAAGAGGCAATCACGAATCATTAGTTGCTCAAGACGGTTATTATAAGAAATTAATTGAAATGCAAGAAGTGAAATAACTTGCTTTTACTACTATAAGTGCAGCATCTATATTGCATAAAAAAACCTGATAATTACTTATCAGGTTTTTTTATTTTATTCAGTTGAAGCGACTATTGTTCGCTGCTGTTTTTAACATACCCTAATTTAGCTTCTAGGCTTAAAGTAGCGTGAGGCACCGCGCGTAAACGTGCTTTGTCTATTAAACGGCCCGTTACTCTACAAATACCATAAGTTTTGTTTTCAATGCGCATTAAGGCTTTCTCTAAATGGTCAATGAAAGTAATTTGGCGACTAGCCATTTGGCTTAATTGCTCTCTTTCCATACTCACACTACCATCCTCCATTGTCATATAGCGTGCGTCATCGTTATCTCCACCCATTTCGTCTTTGCGAGTGATTAAACCTTGTAAGTATAATAATTCCTTCTTAGCAGCATCTAACTTTTTGGAAATCAAATCCCTAAACTCTATTAATTCAGCGTCAGAATATTTAACTAAAGTTTCAGTAGATCTTTCTACTTCTTTTCTTTTTTCCATTGGCACATACCCTGGTTGATAAGGTACACTGCTTTTACTATTGATCTTAGGAACTTTTACGTCTTTAATTGGCTCTGCTATTTTACGCACCGGCTTTACTGGTGGCGTAGGTATTTTTGGTACAGGTTTAGCAGGAGGCACATATTTTTCAACTGGCTTCACCACAGGTACAGGTTTAGAAGGCAGTGTTTTTAATGGAGGCTTTGCTGGACTAACTGTTTTTTTAGCAGGCGCTGCTTTTACAGGAGCTGCTTTAACAATAGGTTTTGCTGGGGCTACAATTTTTTTAACGGGCACAGCTGCTTTTTTAACAGGCGCTGCTTTTACAGGTGCAACTACTTTTTTAGCTGGTACCGCTTTTTTAACGGGTACTGCCTTTTTAACAGGAGCCGCCTTTTTTACAGGTACTACTTTTTTTGCAGGCGCAACTACTTTTTTAGCTGGTGCAGCTTTTTTTACAGGAACTGCTTTCTTAGCTGGTGTTGCTTTTTTTGCAGGAACTGCTTTTTTAGCTGGCGCCGCCTTTTTTACAGGTGCTGCTTTTTTTACAGGTGCTGCCTTTTTTGCAGGTGCGGCTTTTTTAGGAGCTGGTTTTTTTGTAGCCATAATAAAATTATCCTTTTTGTAAAACTGAAATCCTTAATTTTTGGTCATTAATTTCGACATCCACTCCTTCTTCTAAAGAAGAAACCCAGTCAATCTCCAATGCCAGTATTTCGCGGCAAATATAGTCTGAAAATTGATTAATGGAGTCCTTCAGTTCCGTATTATCCACAATTCGGAGTAAAATCTTGTCTGTAAGCTCAAAATTGGCCTCTTTTCTGATGTTTTGGACCCTATTTACCAATTCTCGCGCATTTCCCTCTTTTAATAAGGCAGGGCTCAAACTAATGTCTAAAGCAACCGTCAATCCATTCTTTACTGCCACACTCCAACCTGGTATATCTTCAGCAATTATATCTACTTCACTGATTAACAATGGAATAGACATTCCTTCAATTTCTAAATTTAATACCCCCTCCTTTTCTAATTGGCTTATTTGTGCTTGGTTAAGCCCCGCAATAGCTGCAGAAGCCTCTTTCATCTTAGTTCCAAGCTTCGCACCTAATAACTTGAAGTTTGGTTTTAGTTTTTTGCTAATTACCCCTTCTGTTTCTGTTATATAATTAATTTCTTTAACATTCACTTCTGCCAAGATTAATTCTTCCATTAATTCAATAGCAGACTTTGTAGCAGGATCTAAAACAGGTATTAATATTTTTTGTAATGGTTGACGTACTTTAATATTTACTTTTTTCCTTATAGATAATACCAATGAACAAATGTCTTGAGCCATTTGCATGCGCGCCTCTAAAGCAACATCCATTTTTGATGTATCCGCAACAGGAAAATCTAAGTGATGAATTGAACTTGCGGTAAAACGATTTGTTACCCCATTTAAATTACGATACACTTGATCACAAAAGAATGGAGCAATTGGCGCCATTAACCTAGTGATTGTTTCCAAACACTCATATAAAGTTTGATAGGCACTAATTTTGTCTTCGGTATACGTCCCTTTCCAAAAACGACGACGACATAAACGTACATACCAATTACTTAAATGCTCGTCTACAAAAGTTTCAATAGCTCGGCCTGCGACAGTTGGTTCGAAGTCGTCCATTGCGGTTGTAACAGTTTGTACCAAACTATTTAAAGAAGAAATAATCCAACGATCAATTTCTGGTCTTTGATTAACTGGCACATAAGCTTGTTCAAATTTGAAACCATCTACGTTCGAATACAATACAAAAAATTGATACGTATTATATAAAGTACCAAAGAACTTTCTTTGCACTTCTTGTATGCCCGATAAATCAAATTTTAAATTATCCCAAGGTGAAGCGTTTGTAACCAGATACCATCTTGTTGCATCGGCTCCATAAGTTTGTAATGTTTCAAAAGGATTCACAACATTTCCCAAACGCTTACTCATTTTATTACCGTTCTTGTCTAATACCAAACCATTGCTCATTACTGCTTTATAGGCTACACTATCAAAAAGCATAACACCCAAAGTATGTAAAGTATAAAACCATCCGCGGGTTTGGTCCACACCCTCGCAAATAAAATCTGCAGGAAAGGCTTCTCCTTTATCAATAAAATCTTTATTCTCAAATGGATAATGCCATTGCGCATAAGGCATCGCGCCAGAGTCAAACCATACATCCACTAAATCTGAAACTCGATACATAGGTTTCCCAGTCGCACTCAGTAATTCAATTTGATCCACATAGGGTTTATGTAAATCAACATCTAATTTTCCGTCCTTTATTGCTAATGTAACTCCCTTATTAAATCCTTTTTCTTTTGCTGCTAAAAAACCTTGTGTTAATTCTTCGATAGAACCAATACAAATTTCTTCCGCACCATCTTCTGTTCTCCAAATGGGCAATGGCGTTCCCCAATACCTACTGCGTGATAAATTCCAATCCACCATATTCTCCAACCAATTTCCAAAACGACCTTCGCCTGTACTCTTTGGTTTCCAATTAATGGTTTTATTTAATTCTACCATACGATCCTTCACAGCAGTAGTTTTTATAAACCAAGCGTCTAATGGATAATATAATATTGGCTTATCTGTTCTCCAGCAATGCGGATAATTATGTTCATATTTCTCCACCTTAAATGCACGATTTTCTTTTTTCAATTTCACTGAAATATCAACATTCACATCCTGAAAATCCTTTTCGTCCTTATAATTTTTTACATAGCGGCCGCTAAATTCTCCAACACCTTCTACAAATTTTCCTTCACGGTCCACTAATGTTATAATACCTAAATTATTTTTTTGTCCTACTTTATAGTCATCTGCACCAAAGGCAGGCGAGGTATGCACGATACCAGTACCGTCTTCTGTGGTAACAAAATCACCTACAATGATTTTAAACGGATCGCCTTCAATATTTTTAGGGTCGTTTGCTTCAAATGGCATTAACTGCTCGTAGCGTAATCCGTTTAATTGAGCACCCTTAAATGATCCGATTACTTTCCAAGGAATTAATTTATCCCCTTCTGCAAAACTATCCAAGCCTTGTCCTTCTTCTTTAAAATATTTAGCTATTAAGGCATTAGCGATAATTACATTTACCGGCAATGCTGTGTATGGGTTATACGTTGCTACTAAAGCATACTCAATATTAGGCCCTACTGTTAAACCAAGGTTAGATGGCAAAGTCCATGGAGTGGTTGTCCACGCCATATAATACACTTCTTTGCTTTTTTCGTTCACAGCAACTGCATCAAAAATAAATTGACTTTCTGGAGAATGAATTGCCTTAAACATGGCAACTACCGAAGTATCTTTTACATCCTTATAAGTGCCTGGCTGATTTAATTCATGCGAACTTAATCCAGTTCCTGCAGCGGGCGAATAAGGTTGTATACTAACGCTTTGGTACAAGTACCCTTTTTTATAAAGCGTACTTAATATCCACCAAAGTGTTTCAATATAATTATTTTCAAAGGTGATATAAGGGTTGTTTAAATCAACCCAGTATCCCATCTTATTGGTAATATCATCCCATTCTTTTTTATAACGCAATACCGCTTCTCTACATTTCTTATTATATTCTTCTACGCTAATTTTTTTTCCGATGTCCTCCTTGGTGATGCCTAATTCTTTTTCAACACCCAACTCAACTGGCAAGCCATGGGTATCCCATCCACCTTTTCTTTTAACCTGAAAACCTTGCATTGTTTTATATCGGCATACCATATCCTTTAATGTTCTTGAAATAACATGGTGTATACCAGGCATCCCATTAGCACTTGGCGGGCCTTCAAAAAACACAAATGGCTTTTTGCCTTCACGTAAACTCACTGATTGTTCAAATGCTTGTTCTTTTTTCCAAGCGGCTAATATTTCTGCCTCAATAGTAGGCAGATGTAGTCCATTAAATTCGGGGTATTGATTGCTCATAAAACGCTTATCCTAGCTGATTTTTAGGGCACGAAGGTACGAATAAGGGCTTACATATTTGTATTTTCGACCTTTTGCCCCTCTTTTTCATTAGAATCGCTGAAAAACTTGTTCTGGAATACAAAAAGTGCAATAACCCCAGTACTGATTGCCATATCGGCAAAATTGAAAACTGGACGGAAAAACTCAAATTCTTCCCCTCCCCAAACAGGAACCCAACTAGGGAAATGGGCATTCGTTATTATAGGGAAATAGAACATGTCAACTACTTTGCCATGTAGTAAGCCAGCATATCCGCCCTCTGTAGGAAGTAAGCTTGCTACCATTGTAGTGTAGGGAACACTAGCGTCAAAAATGACTCCATAAAAAATGCTGTCAATTAAGTTTCCAATAGCACCTGCATAAATTAAAGCAGCACATATAATAAACCCATTATGGTATTTCTTTTCAATGAAACCCTTTATTAAGAAGGTTCCCCAAATAACCGCAATTAAGCGAAATAAGGTTAAGGTTATTTTGCCCAATCCTCCTCCAAATTTTAATCCCCAGGCCATTCCTTCGTTTTCTACAAAATGAAGGCGCCCCCAGGTTCCAAACAGCATATGTTCTTCCCCAATAAAATAGTTAAGTTTTATATAAAACTTAATGGCTTGGTCTAAAAAAATGATCAATAAAATAAATGCTGCTACTTTTTTCCCGTTCATACTTGTTATTAAAATTGAGCACAAAGATAAGCTAGTCTTGGATATACACACGCTTTACTCTTTGCCCAATTGATGTTAAAATTTCATAAGGAATGGTTTCGGCCCAATTTGCCACTTGTTCAATTGGCAAATTACTGCCAAATACTTCCACGTCATCCCCTTCCTGCACGCCTGGAATGTCTGTAATGTCAATCATAGTCATATCCATGCATATGTCACCTAAAACGGGAGCCAACTTGCCTTGCACCCACATACTGCCTTTACTACGGCCTAGTTGTCTGCTATAGCCGTCGGCATACCCAAGCCTTACTGTTGCTATTATACTATCCCTAGACAGCTTCCCTGACCTATTGTATCCAACGGTTTCGGCTGCTGCCACTTTTCGTATTTGAGCTATTGTGGTATGAAATTGTACTACTGTTTCTAATTTACCCGCTCCTATTCCGTACAGGCCTATTCCTAAACGCACCATGCTTAAATGGAATTTTTTTTCCATTGCAATTGCACCTGTGTTTGCAATATGTTTAACAACTGGGTAACCTAATGCCTGTTCTATGCTTTCGGCAGCTTGATTAAAATTAGCCAACTGTTCATTAGTGAATGACGCAAAATTAGGTTGCCCACTAGCACTTAAGTGACTAAAAATAGTTTGCACTTTTAAATCACTTTGTTGCTTTAATGCGTCGCAAACAAATTGAATTTGATCCATATCAAATCCAAGCCTATTCATGCCCGTGTTTAATTTTAAATGAATTGGGAAATTATGCAAAGCTTGTGATTGAATAAATTGCTGGAACTCAGTTAGCAAGCCTACTGAAAATATTTCTGGCTCGAGGTGAAATTGCACAAGCGCATCAAATGCTGCTGCGTCTACATTCATGACCATTATGGGCAAATGTATGCCCGCCTTGCGCAGTTCAATTCCTTCATCGGCGTATGCCACTGCCAAATAATCGGCGTGATGAAATTGTAGTACCCTTGCCACTTCAACACTTCCACTTCCGTATCCAAATGCTTTAACCATTGCCATTAACTTCACATTAGGACCAGTTAATTGCCTTATATATTTTAAATTATTGGCCAATGAAGTTAAATTCACTTCCAATCGGGTTTGATGCACTTGCAATTGTAACACTGCATTTATTTTTTCAAATTCAAATGTCCTTGCTCCTTTCAACACAATAAATTCTTCTTTAAAATCGGCTACTTCAATAACTGATAAATATTCATTAGTACTATTATAACAGTAAATAGCACAACCTTGTTTTCGCAATGGATTTTCTTGCACAAATAACCCCGACAAATTAGGCCCTATAGTAATAAGCTTGCGAATAGGATAAGCAACTAAAAGTTCGACCACTTTTACTAAACTTGCAGCTGGACTATTTAAGAAATCAGATAAAATTAAAGTGATAGGCGAATTACCCGCCTGCTGTTTAGCGTAATCCAACGCAAGGGCTAAGGAAGAAAGGTCGTTACTATAACTATCGTTTAGTAAGTAGCAACTGTTTTGTGCCTTTCTTATTTGCATGCGCATTTCCAAATGACGCAATTGAAGCACCCCTTCTTGGATGGTCACTTCATCAATACCTAAATGCAGTAAAATTGCCCAGCAAATAATTATATTTTCAATTGCTATTTTATCAACAAAAGGAGCAACTAATTTTTTAGTGCCCTTATTGAACATACCCGTCAATTCAACCTGCCCATTATTAACTACCACCTGCTGGATAAACAAGGTTGCTAATGGACTATTTCCCCATGTAATAACTTTTTGATTATGGACAGAAGGTATATCCTGGACTAGGTTATGAGGGACAAAAATTGTTGCTGCATTTTCAAATAATATACATTTTTCCGCAAGCTTTTCTTTGGCCGAAAAAAAACCGGCTTCATGCGCCGTCCCAATGTTTGTAAGGATGCCTATGGTTGGCTGTATAATATTTGCAAGTGCCTCCATTTCGCCTTTTTGGGAAATACCAGCTTCAAAGATTGCAAAATTATGCTGTGAAGTCATTCCCCATACACTAAGGGGAACACCAATTTGAGAATTATAACTCCTTGGACTTCTAACAATATTATAATGCGGAGTTAGTAATTGGGCTAGCCATTCTTTTACAATTGTTTTACCATTACTTCCAGTTATGCCAATGACTGGATAGTCAAATTCAGCGCGATGTGCTGCTGCTATTTTTTGAAGCGCTTCCACCACATCACTTACAACTATAAAATTAATTTGCGAATAGCTGCTTGTGTCAAAATGAGTATGCACAACAAAATTATAAACCCCTTTTTGTACTAATTCTTTAATATACACATGCCCATCCTGATTGGCGGTAGTGATTGCGAAAAACAAAGTGGAACCAGGAAAGGTTAGCTTTCTGCTATCCATTAATAAATAGGCAATACTTGCTTGCTTAACCAATTTTGATTGGGTTGCAACAATGCTTGCTATATTTTCAATGCTAGTTGGCAATTAAGGAAATTAAATAGACTTGTCGTCCAAATCCTTTGGCAGTTTTTGCCTTTTCGAAAAAATTGAATAAAAAATAGACCCTGAAATACAAAATAAAATTACAATTAAGGACAATAATACTTGCGTGTTTTTATCCATCCACATATTAATATAATGTTCTCCCAGCATTTTAATACCAATAAATACAAGTACGATAGCTATGCCTTTTGGTAAATGTTCAAATTCATTCACTGCACCTCTTAGTAAAAAGAATAAAGAACGTAAGCCAAG
>Ga0075464_10001378_pt1 | contig 10963 bp, 14 predicted proteins | sample DEB19_08_DNA_5_FD_75068 | JGI IMG/M metagenome (GOLD analysis project Ga0075464, IMG submission 75068) | Aqueous microbial communities from the Delaware River and Bay under freshwater to marine salinity gradient to study organic matter... | ecosystem: Environmental > Aquatic > Marine > Coastal ...
TATAATATAACAAAAGGTGGTGATGGTTGTTTAGGTTGTAAATTCCCAGATAGAGTTTTTACTAAAGAACATAAAGATAATATTAGTAAAAACCATGCTGATGTATCTGGTGAAAAAAACCCTATGTTTGGAAAAACGCATACTAATCTAGTTAAAGAAAAAACTAGATTACGTAATTTAGGTAAAAAAGCTAGTGATAAGACAAAAAGTAAAATGTCTGAACAAAGAAAAGGAGAAGGTAATAGTAAATCTAAATTAACCGAACAACAAGTATTGATGATTCGAGATTTATATTTTATTAATGGGGAATCACAAAAAAATTTAGCAATAAAATTCCAAGTTCAAGATGCGTGTATTTTTAAAATAGTCACATATCGAACTTGGAAACATATTTAATAATTTGTTTGCATTTCGTGAATAATTAGTTTACCTTCCTTATCATCTATTCTATCCAATTTAACGTAAGGTCTATCAAATTGTAAATCATGGTCATATTCATCAATAACGTTAACATAAAAATCGTTATCAGCCATAAGTATTGGTCTACGTCTATTTTTAACTAAAACACCTTTTTGGGTTAAGAATAAATTCTCTTCAATAAGAACAATTAATTTATCTTCCAAATTTAAGATTTCATTAGAGAATTTTGTTCTTAGTTCAATAAATTCTTCTTCGGTTGGTGCACCTTCATGAAGCGATACACCATCACCAGAGGTTCTGTGGTTATCAACATAATTTTGTCTATCATATATGATGTTATTAACCTCATTTGCTAGTTCTTTCAAATCATAACTAACAATAATTCCTTTGACATTAATTGTTTTCATTATTCTTCCACCTTTTCTTTCGCATGTTCATCACATAGCGTAAATAACCAACTTCCCTTTCTTAATTCTCCTGGGTTACCACATGTTTCACATAAGGTATAAGACATTTTCTCATACTTACTAATAATCTCAGCAGCACCTTCTGGGTAAGTTTCCAAATAGAATCTAAGACCACCAAACTTCTCTTTTACTTGAGTTGTTCGTTTGTCCCAACCTATTTCAATAAGTTCCTCAATCATAGATTTGATGATAGGGAACCAACCTTTACCGACACCGAAGTATCTAGCATCTACGATTGGTCCTCTATCCTCTCTATATATTCTTTCTAACCCACCTATGGAGATTAGAAATTCATTCATTTCTTCTATACTCATTATCTTCGTATTAAAAGGTATTCGTAATTTTCTTTCACCTCTTTCGGTAAATCAATTTCAGCACATGGATTGGTTGATTGATTAAAATCGTTCCAACCATAGGTTATGAAGTTATCTGGTGCGTATTGAGTATTATCTTTTCTCCATTTAGACTCTGTAACCGACCTTAAATGACACCCAGATAATCCAGGTATATGACTAGCACTAATTAGACTTCCATCTTTTAACTTTTCAAAATCGACTTCCCATGCACCACCATCTCGATAGTATGAAAAATGCCCATTTCCATAGATTAACCTTAAACACGTTTGTCCGTTAAGCGTTACAAATTGTGGGAATTCCCCTTTTTGTCCTTTCATTTTATCTAGCTATTAGAATGTATTGATACTCATTTGTTGGTTCTTCTTTTAATTCTTCTCTTGCGACCTTAATATCGCTTAAGAATTGATTGGCAATTGAATCTAAATCCAAACCATTCATATTGAACATTGCCTTATAGCTATCGACATAGGACATGTAGTGTTTATTTTCTTCTTTCATTACCAACTAATATTTAAGTAACTACCTTCTCTTTGGTCGCTAGATTGTTTAACAGTAAAACCTCGTTTGTTTAATTCTTTTATAACCAATGCATCAGCATAGATACCAACACTACACGCCATTTGATTTGCTTTAACTGCACGTTCAATCGCATTCAAACATACTTCAATTTGTTTGTTAACTTTTTCACCTAAAATAGTTTCTGCTGTTTTTTTAGCCCATTCGGCTGTAATTTCTTCTCTCATAATTAAAGCATTTTATATAATAATTTATCATCGTATTTGAACATAAATGTTTCAACCGATTCTACTTTTCCTTCTGCCAACCCAAAATACAATCCAGTGAATTGTTTTAAGTCTTGTTTACCACATACTTCAAACACAGCTTCGGCATATTTCTTTTTTTCAGATGCCATTATGTTTTTTGGTTTACGTAGTTTCAACTCATCCCACAACATATTCAATTTTACAACCAAAGCATCGTAAGATTCTTTTAACTTATAAAGTTCCTCTTTTCTTTCTGGAAATGTTGAGGCGAATTCTTCTATCTCATTGGTTTTAACAATTGTAAGGATATTGTGTTCAGCCGTTTTACCTTTTAAGTGGTGAACTGCCAAATAAGCTGGGTTTTTAATCTTAACACGGTTAAAATTAGCATCCACAACAACGTAACCTTCTTCCGACCATGGCATACCTTCAAATGTACGTAACAAAGCACCTACATCTTTAGCATTCAAATCAAACTTTTTAACCAATGGCAGTCCCAATGATATAGCAGCCATTTCTAAGTCTTTTCCAGATAATTCTTCTAGAGTTTCTCTATTTCTGATTGTAAGGATAGTAGCTGATGATTCACCGTGTGGTTTAACCACTATATTGTATGGAGTAGTTAACTCGAATACGTATATATGGTTTTTATCTAGTAAACAATCGTTGAAACCGTACTTGTTATTCACAGTATCCCAGAATAAGTCATTAAATGTAGTACCCATCTTGTTATTTACCTCTCCTTCACCCTCTGCCGTACCAGTAGTACCAGCAAACCATGTTTTTTTATTCCAATCCCAGTATGCTTGTATAAGAGTACCATCTAATTTCTCTAGAACACTAGCAGTATTCCAGTCAATCTTAGCGGCATTACCCTCTGCTGAGTTAAAAAACTTTCTAAATGCCAATGACATTACTTTCCATGTATCCATTTCAAGTATAAGACCACGAGAATCTTGCATTTCTGGCAACGCCATAAGTGTTGGTGACACTAATTGGTCATATTTTAAAAGTATTTTACCATCATACTCTCTAAATTTCAATTTAAAGTCCGATATTGTTTTTGATATCCCGTTTTTTCTGATGTATTTTTGTATTGCTAACATAATAATTTGTTTTAGATGACAAAAGTAATGAAAATATTTGGGTTTACCAAATATTATTCCTCTTTTTTATCGTCTTTATTGTTTTTTTTGTTTATTTTTCTTAATCTTTCTATTTTTTTAATTAAACCTTCATAGGTTTCGTTGTCTGCGGCATCTTTTACATCCATTAAAGCGGCATTATGGTTCGCTTCCATGTTATCTAACACCTTTTTTGCTGAATACATCGATACTAGCTCACTAAATTTGCTTATATCATCATCTTCAAAGATAATACCAGCTAAGAATATTAGTATAGTACCTATTTGAGATACACTAATATCACGAGTTTCTTTACCTTCTTCCATTAGGGCTTGACCCATTTGCATAAATTTACTACTTAAATCTAAACGTCTGTCTATGTTCTTCATATTTTTTTATACAAAGGTACTAATTAATTTGTTGATATGCAACTTCTTCAATTATTTTGAATAGTAATAACTTGGAACTCTTAATTTAATACCATATCTTTCACCAATAGCATCAACACCTTCTGTAAATCTAGTATCAAAATCACATGTTTCTTCTACCACCCCAGTTAAATAAAGGGTATATTGAGATTTACCCGAAAACCAATCTTTTTCTTTTTTGATTTCTTTAACACTTACTGTATAATAATTAAATTTATGGTCTTTCATAAACTCATTTAATTCCGCTATAAGAGTTTCTTCATCAATATCAATTTCAAATGTAATCCCCATTGATGTGAGTGATTCTGAAACCATTTCATTGTATTTTCCAAAGCTTCCATTGATGAGTACTTGAAATGGTACCCATTTTACAACATGTGGTTCATCGTGTTGTATTTCTCCAGTATATTTAGCCAAATAGGTATAACCCATGTTTCCATTTTTATGAATGGCAAAGACCAACTCTAAATCAGTTGCATCTAACCCAGTTTCTTCTTTACATTCTCTGATTGCAGTAACCATAGGGTCACCGTTATCTTCTGGGTCCATCTTACCACCAGGTAATCCAAAATCTTTGTGATTATCTTTTCTAGAAACCCCTAATACTAATCCTTCTTCGTTAATTAAAACTACTTGTGCTGTTATCATTTTTATTTTTTTATGTGTTTACTCTTTACTTTTGACGGTTTTAAGCAAAGGTACGATTTATTTTAAATTTAACCTAATTTTTACCTATATTTTTATATTTATAATAAAACAAAAACCATGTTCAAAAAACTAATAAGTCCACAAGTTTATACTTTTGAAACTGACAAAAGTGACCAAAAATCAGTTTTCGCACTTCCTAGACCAGCTTTGGGTGGTGGTACATTACCAACTGGTAGTAGTAGCAGTGGTACTGGTAATAACAATAATAACAATAACAACAATAACAAAAATTACATTCTATTGGAAAATGGTTTCTACCTTTTACAAGAAAATGGCTCAAAAATCTATCTTTAATCATGGCAGACCAAAAAATTAGTCAGTTACCTTCTGGTACATTATACCCACAAACAATATTCCCTATTGTTACGTTGGGTGAAACATCACAAACAACATTTGCTGCTATAACAAGTGCTTTGTCACTAGTTATTACTGGCGGTACTGGAACTAGTACTGGTACAACAATTACAGCAATGACCTTCAATCAAGGTACATACGATTTAACCGTTGACCAAAATGACGGAACTAGCTTTACTCAAAACTTTGGTATATTATCTTCTGATATGACTGTAACTGGTGGTACTTATGACATGATGACTGGTATTGTTCAATTCACTAATAATTCTGGTGGTACATTTAGTGTTACTGGTTTTGCTGTTGGTGCTACTGATACAGTTATTACTAACGTAGCATTTGACCCATCAACTAAATTTTTAACAATAGATGATTCTGCTGGTAATACGTTTAACACACAAATAAACGACTTCAACGGACTGAATGTTATTGGTAGCTTATCAGCTACAACTTTCTATGGTGATGGTTCAGACCTTACTGGTATTTCTGGTGGTGGTGCTGGTGCTTACTTACCATTATCTGGTGGTACAATGGATTCTAACGCTGATATTATTTTCGCTAATGGTTCAATGCTTAGTGAAGGAACTATAGATGCTTATCTTGGTGGTGCTAAAGGTTTAGCTCAAATTTGTAGTATTGGTTACGAATTAAAATGGGAAGCTGGAAGATTATATGTAATGAATCAAGGTGGTACGCAAATTAGAGAAGTTAAATATCAATTATTTTACGCTCCAAGTAATACTGATGATGATACGAAAGGTTTTTATGTTGGAAGTAGATGGGTATTAGATAACGGAAATGTTTATGTTTGTACTGACGCTACAACTGGAAACGCTATTTGGCAATTAAAATTTACTGAAGTTAATATAAGTGCAATGACATTTAACAATGGTACATATGACCTTACAATCAACCAAAATGACGGAACTAGCTTTACTCAAAGTTTAGGTGTGTTAGCTACAGATATGACTGTAACTGGTGGTACTTATAATATCAATACAGGTATCGTTGAATTTGTTAATAATTCTGGTGGTACATTTAGTGTTACTGGTTTTGCTAGTGGTTTCACTGATGCAACAATCGCTAACTTCACATATAACAACGCAAATAAATTTACAATTACAGATACAACTGGTGGAACTTTCAACGCTTCATTCAATACCGTTACTGGATTAACTGTAACTGGTAGTTTATCTGCTACAACATTCTATGGTGATGGTAGCAATCTTACTGGTATTGCTGGTGGTGCTAGTGTATTCACTGTAGGTTCTGGTGGAACACTATCAATCAAAGCTAACAACCCAACAACTAACGCTGTTGGTAACTATTCTTTCGCTAATAACTTTACTACAACTGCTAGAGGTAACTATTCTGTTGCTCAAAATGAAAGTAGTTATGCATTGGGTCAAGGTTCTCATGCTGAAGGTAGAAATACAAATGCTATTGGTATGGCAAGTCATGCTGAAGGTTTTAGAACATATGCTGGTGATAAATATTTCCCAGTAATTACTGCAACTGGTAAAACACTTATCGTTGGACCAACAGGTGTTGATTTTAGTGCAGATTTTAGTCCTACTGGATATCTAATTTCAGATGCTTATTATACTTACCAATATACTGGATATACATATTCAGCACCTAACTTTACATTCGGATTAACTGTAACTGGTTTTAGTGGTACTAGAGTAGTTGATAGTCAATTTAGAGCTAGTCTTTTAACACCTTTTGCTAGTGGTGGAAATTCACATGCTGAAGGTAATCAGTCAAAAGCCATTGGTTCTGCAAGTCATGCTGAAGGTGCTGGAAGTATTGCTTACGGTAATAATTCACATGCTGAGGGTAATGGTTCTGTTGCAAGTGGTTTAACATCACACGCTGAAGGTTATTCAGCATTCGCTATTGGTAATTATTCACATGCTGAAGGTTATTATACTCAAGCTAAAGGTTGGTATTCACACGCTGAAGGTCTTTCAACATATGCTAACGGTAATTCATGTCACTCTGAAGGACAGAATACAGTTGCTGATGGTGGTGGTACACATGCTGAAGGTATTCAAACAAGAGCTACTTATTATGCTAGTCACGCTGAAGGTCAAAATACTATAGCTAGTGGTTTTTCAGCACACGCTGAAGGTTATTATACAATAGCTGGTGGTGATTATTCACACGCTGAAGGTTATAATACAAGAGCTAATAAAACTTCAACACATGCCGAAGGTTATGGAACACAAGCCATTGGTTCTGGTACTCACTCTGAAGGTTATGGTTCAATGGCTATTGGTGATTACTCACATGCACAAGGTACTACTACTAAAGCTGGTATTTTTATTTTGGGTATTGATTCTACACTTGGTAATGCTATTTATATTTCTGATGATGTTGACTACTCTACTACATTCCCACCATATGGTGGTACTGCTATAATTGATGGTAGGTTGTATAATTATTCTGCATCTTCATTTAGTTCACCAAACTTTATAGTATATTTAAACAATACTGTTTTAGTTTCACCATCATGGATTTCAGAAAGGGATAATTTAATACCATATGATTGGGCTAATGTTGGTATATTTGGTTCAAGTTCACACGCTGAAGGTGATTATACAATTTCAATTGGTGAAGCCAGTCATGCTGAAGGTACTGGAACAATAGCTGGTGGTAATTATTCACATGCCGAAGGTTATATATCACAAGCCAGTGGTCTTTATTCACATGCTGAAGGTTCTCAAACACTTGCTGGTGGTGATGCCAGTCATGCTGAAGGTAACGGAACAATAGCTAATGGACTTGCAGCACATGCTGAAGGTAACTATACAAAAGCTTATGGTGCTGCAAGTCACGCTGGTGGTGTTCTATCTATTGCAAATGGTTATATGTCTTTTGTACATGGTAATAAATCAGAAGCTAATGGTACTACTACTGTTGTTTTGGGTGATAACATAACTGGTAATACTGCTAATACAATTTATGTTTCAGATTTAGTAATCAAAAAAGCGGCAGCGGTTCCTACAAGTTCAGCTGATGCTATTGGTGAAATCGGTTCTGTAACATGGGATGCTACTAACTTCTACTGGAAAACAGCTGGTGGTTGGTTAAAAGTATCTGGTTCAACTTTCTAAACCAAAACTTTATATAAATAAAAAAGGTGTGATTATGTCACACCTTTTTTGTTTTATAAACTATCCATTCTTACTTGTCGAACAATCTCACCTAACCTACAATCACCTTGTCCAATTATTTGAGTACATAGACATCTTCTAAGAAATGGAATTGTAGGTTGTTTATTTTGACCCACTAGCATCGTAAGCTTTCCAGTTGGAATTCCATTCTTCATTAATTTGTCCAACATAGCAATACCAGTTGGTAAATAAGTATTTTCCATTATGCTGTTTTTTTGATTTCGGTTACTATTCCTTTAACTGCGAAGCTTTTAATCTTTTGCCATTTTGTAATATCATTTGACATTACTGGTTTACCACCTTCTGGATTTATCGCAATCGTTATGTGTGGTATTGCATTGGCCGATGGATAACCTTCTACCTTAACAGCCATGGCCATATCACTAAGTCCTATCGCTTCAACATATAGTGTTACTTCTTTACCCAAGTCTTCCTTGTTTGGAACACCTTTACCAAAAACGATTGTCATGTGGTGTGCGAATACTTTCCAACCTTCTGGGATATATTCACCAACTCTAGATAATAAGGCACTTTTAGAACCATTATCCAAAACAACAGCAGAATACAATACATTTGATTCTTTGTACATATCTTTTGACTCTAAAACACTTTTAAGTGTTAATGAACCTTGACCTTTGTGACTTGCTATCATTTTTTCTATTTTATCTAATGGAACTCCGTGTGTGTTTCTTTCAGCTAAACCTTTGGCATCTAACCCACCAGTACCAACATCAACAAACTTGATATTTCTATCAGCCAATCCCATTTCCAACGCAGCTTTAACCAACGCTTTGGATTCGTTTTGTTTGATATTTGTGTTATCTAAGATAACTGGCGATATACCTTCTCTGATTGATTTGATTGCGTTTTTAAGGTTCATTGAGTGAGCTCTCGATAATGGTGTGAAATCTTTCGATTCTTTCATCATTTCGAAAAAAGCATCATAGTCACCATTAGCTTCAATAACATCGTCAGTTGAATGGATTCTTCCTTCAGCTACTAGTTCTTTTGCTTCTGTTGATTTACCAGAACCTGGAATTCCACGCATAACAATAAGTTCTTGCGTTGGTCGTGAAACCAATACACCTAATGCGTTTTTTTCGATACCTTCTCTAAGTATTTGTTTTATGTTCTCTTTCATTTGACAAAGGTACAAAATTAATTTCTATTTACCAAATAATTTAAGAATAATATGTTTGGTAAACATCGTTGGTTAATCCGAAGTCAATAAGTACAATATCATCTTGACCGTTTCTTTGTACAAGACCATAACTATTAAGTCTACCAAAGTCACCAGCTGGTGCATCAATATTCTCCATGAATTCAGCAATAGAAGCAATAAACTCATTTTCATCAAGTCTATCTTTTACCTCTGGGTTCATATGGAAGATTGGTCTTTTACCACGGTTAACTTCATTAAAATTTCTTAGATACGCATTCAATTCATCAATAGTACAACCATTAATTCTAAGAAAGTCTTTTTTACTAACTTTTCTAGCCAATTCCATTTCAACCCATAAATCATCTGGATGATACATAAAGGTATGTGCTAGGATTGAACCAAAATAAGAATCTTGACCCCATTGGATTTCAACTTCATTTTGTGCAATTCCTTTTTGATTTTTAGCTAACTTTAGAACCTTGGTATCATCAATCATATAAACGATTCTAGCTGAACCAGATGAAATTCTTTTAAGATTTTCTTCACAGTATTTAACTCTTTCAGTAAATTTTGTAAGTGTTTTGAAATGGTCCATATCAAAGGATGTTGGGTATTCCTCATCGACCATCATATTTTCTAATAAATCAAAAGCCATTGATTCATTTAATTTTTGTTTGATAAATTCTTTCATATTATTCTTTAGTTATAAATATTTAGGTTTTATCAAAAGTGCGGAGAGAATGGGGTTCGAACCCATGCGGCCCTTACGAACCCTACTTGTTTAGCAAACAAGCCCCTTAACCACTTGGGTACCTCTCCATTTGTGACTCTACATGGACTCGAACCATGATTCTAGCTTTAGAAGAGCTATGTCCTATCCATTGAACGATAGAGCCAATATTTAGTGACCACGATAGGATTCGAACCTATACTCTCACGGGTCGTAACCGTGGGCTTTATCCAGTTAAGCTACGTGGCCATTATTGCGACACTTTTGTCGTGATTATGTCGTGATAATTGTCTCAATTTTATCTTTTTTCTTCTTTCACGACATTTACCCGCCATTTTGGCGTGAATTTAGTAGGGATAACAGGACTCGAACCTGTGTCTATGCCTTATGAGAGCACCGTAAGAAACCAACTCTACCATATCCCCAATTGTTTATTCTTTTCAATCGCTTTTTTAATCCTTGCAATTTCTTCTGGACTTGGATTTCGATTTACGGTATAAGATACACCCATTTTATCCATGTAATCATAAAGACGCTGCATATCAGCATTAGTTGTTTTCATTTTATTTATTTTTGCGGACAAGGTAGGACTCGAACCCACAACCCTGTGGCTAACAACCACTCGCTCTATCCAATTAATAGCTACTTATCCAATTTTGAGGGCTGGGAGAATATTGAAATCTCGACCCGCTGCCTAACAAACAGCCGCTCTGCCTCTGAGCTACCAACCCTTATTTTGCTCCCCAGCTAGGACTCGAACCTAGGACCCTCGCATTAACAGTGCGATGCTCTAACCAACTGAGCTACTGAGGAATTTATTTAGCTCTTCTGGCTGGATTCGAACCAGCAACCCTCACCTTAACAGGGTGTCGCTCTAACCATTGGAGCTACAGAAGAATTTATTACCAGCCAAATCTATATTCTAATCACAACATTTGGCTGATGTTGTGGTCCAGCTAGGACTCGAACCTAGGACCTTCACATTATGAGTGTGCCGCTCTAACCAACTGAGCTACAAGACCATTATTTATGTTTTTCAACAAGATACTTAATGTAATCGTCATAATTTTCATCGTATTCATCTTCGTATATTTCATCATCTTCTTTTGGTTGAAAATCTTCATCTGACATTTTATCCAAACCTTCAAAAGCGATTTTAAATATTTCTTCTTCTTTACCCTTTAATTGTGGGTTTGGTAACAAGATGAACAATCCTACGATTGCTTTAACTAATTCAATTTCATTTTCACTATATTGTCTTTTCATAGTAGGCA
>Ga0075464_10001380_pt1 | contig 10962 bp, 23 predicted proteins | sample DEB19_08_DNA_5_FD_75068 | JGI IMG/M metagenome (GOLD analysis project Ga0075464, IMG submission 75068) | Aqueous microbial communities from the Delaware River and Bay under freshwater to marine salinity gradient to study organic matter... | ecosystem: Environmental > Aquatic > Marine > Coastal ...
AGAAACGTCAATATAACCACTGAACCGCCAATTTTGGTTAGGTGCTGTTATACGCTGTTTTTCTTCACAAATTAAATAAAATGAGAGAACAAGCATTGAAAATTCTTCAAGATGAAACGGGTTCATTTGAAGAAACAAGTAGATTAAGAGAAGATATTTTAGATGCAATGATAACATTTAAAGTAAAAGCTAAATTGTCAGATGAAGAAATTGAACAAGCTGCAAATGATGATTACAGGAAACAAACAAAGTATGATGACGGATACGATAGAAAGAAAGGTTTTAAAGCAGGTGTTAAATGGATGCTGTCTGTTTTAAAATAGCGTATAACGGTTGGGTGTATGAGAAGGTTTGCTTAGATTAACTTTAAAATTACCACAAATGTTGATAGCAAACTTTCTTATACACCTTGTTATACACAGTACGGTAAAATTAGTATAAACTTAAATTGAAACACAAATAAAAACTTTTAAAAATAAAATTATGGAACTAAAAACAATTACAATTGATGGACAAGATTTTTACCTTGTACCTAAATGTGAAACAAAAACAGACACAGATGTTCTTATTGAACCAATTGAACAAAAGGTTAAAAAAATATTCTATGTGAAAACACGATATATGTGGGGAAAAGAATATGACCAAAGACTTATTGATGATAAAGATAAAGATGGTGGTTGGTGGAAATACCGAAGAGAAGAGTGGGAAAATGGTCATTTCACTTGGATTAGAATGTTCGGTGGTGAGGTTGAAGCGAGAAAAGAAGATGTGGTTATTTTGGAAAGTTGGTATTGTCGGAGCTTATATAATAATAGCGTTTTTTGTTAGTAAGACGATATTTTTATCTATTGTCGATTCTATACAAACCCAACCTACAACATTTATACTCTATACTATTATTTTTCTTATTATAGGTTTAATGTGGTCATTTTATAAATGGTTTAGATTTGTAAAGAAAAGAACAAGAGATTATTTGTCAAAAGTAGAAGAACGTTCAAGAACAGTTTTTATATCAGATTTTTTACCAGATGTTAGTAAAAATAAATCATTAATAAGTACTTGGATTATTTTCTGGCCTATATCAGTAGCAAGATATTTATGTGGTAATATTTTAGTTGATATGACTAATTATCTTATTAAGAAGTTCGCATCTACATACCAAAGCATTAGTAATAGATTATTTGAAAAAGCACGAAAAGAGGCAGAAGAGTTAACAAAAGAAAAAGAAGTTTAAAAAATAATTTTTTATTCAGAATTTTTTATTACCTTTACATATAAATAAAATCAAATGAATATTTTAAGAACGTATTTTAAGGAAATTGAGAAGAATTCAGGATTGACAAAGGAAATGACCCAACGATTAGCCATCGAAGCACAAAATGGTAACGAAGTTTCAAAAGAGGTTGTTTTGAAAAATCATTTACTTCTAGTTGCTAAAATAGCTAAAGGTTATGAAAATAAAGGAGTGGAATTAGCAGACCTTTTAGCTGAAGGCAATATTGGTTTAATGAATTCTTTAGCAAAATGGGATTCAAAAAAAGGTGCCTCATTTACTACATGTGCATCATGGTGGATTAAACAGGCGATTATAAGAAATTGCATGCATAAGAATAGAATTGTTCGTTTACCCGAACATATTTCTGAACTAATGAGAACCGACCGAATAGATTTCATATACGGTGAAGTTAACATTGATCAGAAGAATTCTGAAGGTGATACATTAGCAGATTCTTTACCAGATGCAGAAACACCATTATTCGTTGACGAAGAAACAATGAAAATGAAACAGATGGTGAAGAAATTCATAAATTATTTAAAACCAAAAGAAAGAGAAATTATTGAACTTTATTTTGGTCTGAATGGAGATGAAGCATTAGATGTCAAATTAATTTCTAAACAAATGGATTTGACAACTACGCGTATTAATCAATTAATACGTACTTCTATTCAAAAAATGAAAGAACAAAAACAACACGTCATTTAATGAGATTAAATTTAATTATCGATGCGAGTGGTATATTTTACCGCTCGTTTTTTACGGTTGGCAACTATGGTGTAAAGAAAGGCCAAAAGCTATTATCGTCACAAGAGTCTAAAGGAGTCTTTATGAGGAAATTAGCAACTGACTTTTCTGCGCTTGTGCGTTCAGTAGATAATGTGAGCAGAGTCATAGTTTGCTTAGACTCTACGTCATGGAGAAAAAAAATAGATATTCAAGAAGGTAGTTATAAACATTCAAGAGAAAAGGGAGAAAATGACAATGTAGATTGGGATTCATTCTTTACACTTACACAAGAATTCACAGATATTCTTTTTAATAGAGGATATATCATTTCAAAGGTGTATGATGCTGAAGCAGATGACTTATTATTTTTATGGTCTAGAAAACTAAATGATTTAGGTGAATCTGTTATAATGATAACAGGAGATAGAGATTTACTTCAAGTTGTGAATTTACATTCAAACGGCGCGTGGACTGTTGCATTAGACCCAGTTAATCAAAGAAGAAAAGTTTGTATTACTGAAAATATGCAATCATTGTCGTGTCGACAATCTGATACAGACGTTAACATATTCGATTCTAATACATGGGGATCTTCGAGTGCAGACGTGTTAACTACTTTATTAGAGTCTAATGATGTGAAAGTCATAGATCCTGAAAGCATAATAACTACTAAGGTTTTATATGGTGACCCTGGAGACTGTGTTCCTGGTATAATCGATTGGAAAGATAAAAAAGACGAGACAAAAATCAGATATTTATCAGAGAATAAAATTGTAAAAGTTTTGGATTCTATTCCTAAAATCAAATGGAATGAACTAGAAGACAATTTAGATGTTTTACATGTTGCATTGTCTGAAATATCGAAGCTTTCTTTAGATAAAGAAAAACTTCTTGACAGAATAAAACGGAATATTAAATTAGTCGTTCTGAATGAAAGCATAATACCAGAAGAAATACAAAGGAATTTCGATAAAGTATTTGATGAGTTAGCATGTTCTCCTATACACTTGACTAGAGAATCTATATTAGAAGGAACTAAATGGTGGACTGAAAGTAAAGGATTTGTCCCTAAGAACTATGATTTTAAAGTTGAAGAAGAGCCAGATATCGATTTATTTGAAAATAATAAAGAAATTGAAAATTCTGACCAACTGCTTTTAAATAAAGCAATAAACGATATTAAAAACAAAACCAAAGGCCCAGTGTCTTTATTTTAAACTGAATAAAATGATAACGAAAAAATTAGAATTAGTAAGAAGATTTCAAGTGAAATTTCCAAAATCTCATGTATGTGGTTCATTATCTCTATATATTCGAGGTTTCGATTTAGATCGCAAGTTAAACGATATAGATATGATTGTAACAGAAAACTTAACAAGTAAGTTTTCTAAAAAAACAACAGTAAGTTTAGATTTCGATTATAGTCTAGACATAGAAGGTGAAAAAATGGAGTTTCGTGTAGATCCAATACAAGAATTTGAAGTTGTTGAATATAACGGTCATAAATATAATTGTTCTTTACTAGATGTTGTTTTATCGTTAAAACAACTTTATGCCGATAAAGGAATTTCTAAACATCATAATGATTTGAAGTTAATAGAACAGCAAAGCTTAAAGAATCTATTTTGAACATAAAAACAGGTGCTCATGGAAATAAATAGAGACTGGACTGTAAAAGAAGAAAGAATACCTCGTATTGGTGATGTAGTAATCGATACAAATAATTCTTATGGTTTAATAGTTTCTACGACAGGCGAATGGCTAAGAAAAACATTAGATATAGAAGATGTTAATGGAATGTCAATGTATACTAATGAAGATTGTAGAGCATTTAAAATTGCTGATATTACTGCTACTGCAAAATTCTATTACACATATAAAACTAATAAAGGTTGGATAGTTAATAAAGTGTATAATTTAAAAGGGAAAGATTATCCTTTGCAACTTATTAATATGGAATTCGATAAGCTGAAACGTAAAATGATATACGTTTTCAAAGATTTAAACGCTCATGAAGAAAAATTTCTTAGGACTAGCAGGGAAAATTTAATTGAACCTGTTTCTGGCTATCTTGAAGAGGCTGTTAAATGTGCGTTTAATAGGGATTATTTTTCAAACTTAAGTCACCAAATTGAAATTTCTATACGAGAATTAGATGTTTCTAAAGATTGTTGGTCAGTTGCAGGTCAAAGCTTTGCATTTCCTGACGAGTATATAGCAAAAAAAGAAATACGTAAATGGATAGCTAGAATGAATGTAAGAAGAATTGCATCTGTATTGAGTAATTCTGAATTTGTTGGTTCTTATTTTATAGTGGCGGTCTCAAATAGCGGAAACTTGTATATAACTGCTAAAAAAGATATTTGTGGACAACCTGGTGTATTTAATTCAAGATTTGCAGCAGGTATAGCGTTGACTGGATTAGACGAAAGAATATGGAAAGATGCATTAGAAGACTCTATAGATTTTTACGATAATTACTAAACTATGTTTCTCCAGTAAAAAATAGAAAACAGTTATGATAGCAATTAAAACAGATAAAGAAGTAGGTAAACTTATTCATGTGAATGTGAGGTTAATTGACCCGATGGAACTTCAAAATCTAGAAATCGGAGATTTTGAATTGATTTATTCACATGAGTGTGATGACAATAGTATGAAGCTAGCACAAGTTATAATTTTAAATAAATTAATGAAACATGACTTTACTAAAAATACTTAACGTATTTTTCTTTCAGTGGTTTTTCATAGACTTACAAAATGTCAAGAAAATCCATATCATGCAAAAGAAATAAAAATACCAAATGGATATATAAAATAAAATTGTGTAATTGTGACAATAATTTTTCACATGTAGAAGCTGCCAAATCAGTTTCTAGTGCAGTTAAAACTGTATTTAAAACGGTGACTACTTTCTATAATCCAATTGCACCACCCGATTTAAAGAAAGAACGCATGAAAATCTGCATAGATTGTGAAGCAATGACGTTATTCTTAGGTAAAAAAAGATGTGGAATTTGTAGTTGTTTTGTCGATCCAAAAACGTCATTAATTGATCAATCATGTCCTAAACAAAAATGGTAATGAAATCGTATCAGGTACAAGACAAAGAATCTTTTAGAGAATTTCTCGCAAATAATCGTGAAGAAATGTTTACTGTTATTTGGAATGCAATTGACGAAGCTTTTGCTAAAAATTCTGATTGCGCATATATTGCAGAGTTTTATCTTATAGAAGAAAAAAGCAATATAGAAGTCACATCTGAACGTGAAGATTGGGCAGAAAGTTTAACATTTGCGCAAAATTACTTTGCTGAAATAGAAGAATACGAAAAATGTATTAAACTAAAAAAATTAATTGAGAAAGTAAATGAAAACGTTTAATGAATTCATAAATGAAAAAAGCGGTGCCGTATATCAGCCTAAAAAGAATATTCCTTTAGTATTTAAACCACATAAAAACGATAAAGAATTAAAAGATGAATTTTTTAATTTGATACAAACTGCATATGCAGAAATTGGTGGAAATATTAAAGTAAAGACACCAGACGACGTATTTAAAGATACAGATTGGGATTATTGGGAAGGTGAAGATCTCCACGGTGACAAAGATTTCGACATAATCAGTTTTGGCAAAAAAACGAAATACGGTATTAAATTTTGTGGGGTTGGTCACGATGGAGAAAAAGAATCTAAACGAGAATATTTAAGTCTTAGAGCTAAGTCTTTAAAAGAAATTGGAAATTACATAGAAGTTTCTGGAAAGTTAGCAGCTATATTAATAGACAAATATAAAGTTCCTATGGTTACTGATAAAAAAGAAATAGAAACTATTCTCGGTAAAGAAATAAAATGGTTAGGTATAAATAAAGATCTACCGGGTGACTCTTGGTATTCAAGAAAAATAGCAAGAGAAGATCATGAAAAAATAATGTTAGGGAGACCAAAAATATGAATGTAGGATTCTTTCATGGACTTGAAAGTCCAAAGTATAGTGAAAAAAATGAATTTTTAGAAAAGAAGTTCGATTACGTGTACGCTCCTCCAATGGACTATGCGCATCCAACTATATTCCAAGATATAGTAGATCATTTAAAGAAAAATAAAGTGGACGTTTTGATAGGTAGTTCTATGGGAGGTTGGTTTTCATATGCATTATCGTCTGTTACTGGAATACCAACATTATTATTCAATCCAGCTACTCAAAAACGTTCTGTCGATCCTAAAATTTATTTAGGCAAAAAGAGTTCTTTTAATCGAGTAATTTTTGGTTTAAAAGATGACATTGTGGATTTTAATGAAACTAAAAAATGGTTCAATATAAACGGTATAGGAAAGTTTGATTTTATAGAAGAAAAAGACATGGGACATCGTATACCTTTAGAAATCTTCGAGAAACATGTAAATGAAATTATACGTTTAAAAACAAAAATCAAAACATATAGAGAATGGGATTCCATAAAAGAATTTTAAACGAAGAAGTTATAAGAAAAACTTTTAAAAACGAAGGTTTGAAAGGATTGTTAAGTTTATTTAATGCTGATGTAATCATAGCAGAAGATAAAACATCTGATGACATAACAAATCTTGTCATGGAACACTATAATCTAAAAGATGACCAATTGTTAGAATCTAAAATTTTGGAAAAATTATGCTTATAGAATCTCTTGCACGTTTATCTATAATACAAGCAGAATGTATAGAAAAAAACATTATTGTTTCTTCTCCAGAGTTCATGAAAGAAACACAGGATATCATAGATGCTCAGATAGATATAGTTAAAAAGGACTTATCATTTCAACAAGAGAATGCAGGTCCGTATTCCTATGGAATTGGCAAGTATACTATAAATATTTTTCCTCCAGTTTACACTGAGTCTGGCGATTGGGTGATAATTTTATTTAACGAAGAAAGTCAAATTAAAGAAGAATTGTATATATTTCATAGCATATATGGTCTAATAGAAAATTTAATAAACGCGTTTAAACATATAGAAAATGCCAGTAAACCCAAATAAAATAGAAAGAGCAAAACAAAAACTAGAAGTATTTAAACAAAATCTTCGAAATATTGCGTCTTTAAGTACTTCTTCAAGACTTAAAGTTGCTTGTATAATAGTTAAAAAAGATTTTTCTAGTACTCCAGCATTCGGATATAATGGAAATTATTTCAATGCGCCAATTAACGAGATCACTGGCACAGAAGAAGAATCGTTTGAACCAGGAAAAGACGGGTTTATACATAGCGAACAAAATGCAGTAGCTAAATTTAGAGAACATGATCCAGAGAATTATATAGTTATGATTACTCACAGTCCTTGTGCTAATTGTGCTAAACTATTAGTCAATTCTGGATTCAAATGGATTTATTGGATCGACACGTATAGAGAAACCACCCATTTAGATACTATTTTTAATAGATGTAATATTGGACATGGAGATTGGAAATCATTAGAAAACGATTACATTTACGGAAAAATTATGTGATTCAGTAGATATATAAAGAAAAATATTAATTTTAAATGAAAAAAATCTTTAATTTTAACGATTTCGAGAAAGAATACGATTTTAAAAAGTTGGGAGAGTCTTTCTCTCACATTTTCGAAAATATTCAATCTGAAATCGAAGAAATAACATCAGTAATAGACATAGAAACTATTAGTGATGAGAATCCCGATAAAATAGCTGCTTTATTATCTAAATTGATTGACGCTGATGGAGATTTAGACGACGTAGACATTAACGATGTCAAAGAAAACTATAAAGATATTATAGAACGCGAAGATATTAATGAAAATGAAGGAGGTTTAGTTTATGTTTTAGAAGTAGTTGGAACGATCATGGGTAACGCTGATTTGATTCACTTTATCGGAGACGTGACAAGCAAGAAATTAGGCAGAAAGGTAGATGTTTCTAAATTAGCAGAAACAATCAAGAAAATAGTTGATTTTATCAAGAAAGCAACTGGATATCCAGCGAAAATAGTTAAGAAATTTTTCGAGTTTATTGCTAAAAAATTTAAAATGGATATAGTAGGACAAAAAATAATGGGACTTACAGGATTGGCAGTGGCCACGGTTTGTATGTTAGCAATAGGATTAATATTTTTTCCTGCCGCATCGGCGATAACTGGCACGTCAGGGTTAATTACTATATTACTTTCTTTCACTGCAGTAATAGGCAAAATAATTGAAATTACTGTGATCATACAAGAAGTGATCAAAGTTATGCGTTTAGAAATAGAGAAAAAAGTGTCTTCTGAAAAACCAAGTGAAAAGGAAATAGATGATGCTATTGGAAGTATGACTCTTGAGATCTAGAGTAACCAAAAAAATAGATTATGGACGATTGTGATAAACGATTTTTTGAAAACAATACAAAAAAACATTGGCTCGATAATGTTGTTAATGGGTACATTCTTCAACCCTTTTGGGTTCGATGCCCTATTTGCACTAGTAATGAAATGGACAGGCTCTTATTGGACTACGGATTTAATTTTTTATTGTATATCGGGATCTTTTTTTGGAGCTTATTTCTTATTTTTTAAGAAAAAGAATATATGAAACATATACTATTATTCGAAGCTTTTACTATAGATGATCTGACTATTGAACAGTTAAATTATCTTGATAAAGTAGTTACAGGTGGAACTTGGAAATAAATAAAGGATTGATAGATGTCGACGGTAATATCAGATTATCGCAAGGATTTATGGGATTAAAGTTTGGTAAAGTAATTGGAATTTCGAGTGTATACAATGTGACTTAACTTCTTTAGAGGGGTGTCCTCATACAGTTACAAAATATTTTAATTGTTCTAAAAATAAATTGACTTCTCTAGAAGGCTGTCCTAAATATGTAGGAGAAAGTTTCTACTGTTTTGAGAATTATTTAAAAACATTAAAAGGTTCTCCTAAAACACTCAAAGAAAATTTCGATTGTTCAAATAATGAATTACGAATTGACTTCTTTAAAAGGTTGTCCACAAACTATAGGAGGAGATTTCGCTTGTTCATATAATAAATTAACTTCTTTAAAAGGAGCTCCACGGAAAGTAGACGGCAATTTCAATTATGTATCAAATCCTGAATTTTTACAAAATGTGACTACATATGTTTTAAAAATGTTATACGATGAAATACAGAAAGGTGTTTCTTGGGAACTAGCGCTTGCTATTCATATGAAAGACATACCAAAAGATGAATGGGAAAGATAACAGACAAACCTTCTGATAAAGAACTAGAAAAACTTCTTCATGATAATAGAGGAAAGTTACAAACTAAAAAATTTGGTATATAGAGGATTAAATCCTCTTTTTTTATGAGAATTTTTTTAAAAAGCTATCTATAAACTATAAATTAAAGCACATGGCAAGAGACAAAGAACAAATGCAAGACAATCTTTTAAGACAAATGGAAAATGTTTCCAGAAAATCTGCAAGAGAAACTAATGATGTATCGTTAAAAATACAACTACGAAATAGAGCTTCTTATGATACTCTATCTATTGAACAAAAACGAGCATTGTCTCCAAAACCAGTATGGGAAAGAGCATTGATTGATTTCATGGTGAAAAAAGGAATTACTACATCGTCATATGCAAATACTATATGCTCGAAATATAGTTCGAAAATGGATGAATTTCACTCAAGCGGAGAAGAGTTTAAAACGTTTCAAAATTTTTTCGAAGAAAAAACTAGTGAATTAGAAAACAAAAACTTAAGATAAATGAGCAAAACTAGATTATTGACAGAAATTTTACGTCCTAAAAAAATAGAACAATTGATTCTTCCAGACCGAATTTCTAATATTATAGGAAACGGAGAATTGAAACAAAATTATCTTTTTGCTGGTTCTCCTGGAACTGGCAAAACAAGTTTGGCAAAAGTTCTAGCATCCAAACATCCTTATAAATATATTAACTGTTCCGATGAAACTTCAGTCGATGTTGTTCGAGAAACTATTAATAAATTTTGTTCTACAATATCTGTTATGGACGGAGAAGAAGCATTTAAAGTGATCATTTTAGATGAAGTTGAAGGTGTTTCAGAACAATTTTTCAAAGCATTAAGAGGAACGATAGAAAAGTTCGCTGAACAAGCACGTTTTATTGCAACGACAAATTACATCAACAAGATACCAGAGTCAATTCTTTCGCGTTTTTCAGTTATAAATTTCGATTATATTGACACCTCTGAAGAGAAAGAAATTGAAAATAAACAGAAAGAACGCGCTAAGATTGTATTAGAAAAATTAAATATTGAATACGATAATCAGGCATTACATGAACTTGTACACAGAAGTTTTCCAGATATGAGAACACTTTTTAATAAGATTCAAACGTTACAAATAAGTGGTGTTAAAAAATTAGACGCAGAGACTATAAAGAAAACTGACTGGTCATTTGAAGATATTTTTAAAATTTGTGTTAGTTCTCCTGATCCGTACAATAATTACATTTTTCTTGTAGGCCAATATTCGTCAAAAGTAGATGAAGTTTTAGCGTCTTTAGGTGAAGAATTTCCAAATTGGCTAAACGAAAAATATCCTATAAAAACTCAAGCCTTACCTGCTATTATATATGAGGTCGCTTTGCATCAAGCACAGAGAATTCAAGTAATCGATCCAGTAATAACAATGTTATCTTGTGTATTTAAAATCCAGAGTATTTTGTGCAAATGATTATAAGTATCTTACCATTAAAAAAAATTAAGTTTCAACAATATTCAGTAAAATATAATAGTCCGATTGAAAATACAATGATTGCACGTGAAAAGATTATATTGAAACACTTTAATATAAACAAACAAGAATTTAAAACCATACTTTTAAAAAGCATAAAAGAAAATCTCGATATATAAGAAAAGATTTATGGTAAACGAGAACATTGAAAAACTTAAAAAATTAACGGATGAATTATTAGATAGAGATTTTTTACTTAAGAATAAACAAAAAATATTA
>Ga0075464_10001382_pt1 | contig 10942 bp, 10 predicted proteins | sample DEB19_08_DNA_5_FD_75068 | JGI IMG/M metagenome (GOLD analysis project Ga0075464, IMG submission 75068) | Aqueous microbial communities from the Delaware River and Bay under freshwater to marine salinity gradient to study organic matter... | ecosystem: Environmental > Aquatic > Marine > Coastal ...
AAAAAAGCGGCACAAGATCTATTTCGTAAGTATGGATATCATAAGACTAGTGTAAACGAAATTGCGAAGAAAGCCAAAATTGCCAAGGCCACCATTTATAAATATTTCGAAAGCAAAGAGTTGGTTTTACATGCCATTTTGATGGATTATCTAAAAGTAAGCATCAAAGAATTGGTTCACCAAGACAGCAAAAATATCAGCAAAGAAGAGCATCTTAAAATATTGATATTAAAAGTGAGTCGCTTATCTTATACCGCTTGTAATGAATTTATTGGCTGGGATTTTATTAGAGAATCTGCCAATGCACAAGAGTTTTTAAAAAACCTTTCTGATGAATTAGAGAATTTACTTTATGCAGAATTTATCACCATAAAAGATTTAAATGATTCTGCAACCTATCCGGAAAGGTTGAGGTTCTTAATTAAATCAAGTAAAAGCATCATTTTTTCATTTGCTTTTACTTCCGTAAGCGAGTCGGATGTACGTAAGAATTTTGTTTCCTTTCAAAAAGAGATTTTACCCTATTTAGTGAAAGCAGCCATCTAATTTAAGTACCCAAACATCCTTTTATTTTTACGCTATCCATAATAGGAACTAAAATTGCACTCTTACATTGAAGATTATGAATAAGGCATTTTACCAATATATTTTTAACAAGCAGCAAAAAGTAGAGGCGGTTCCTTCTAACAAGGAAATTGCGCAATGGGCAAAGCAACTAGTGAGGCTCCTTTTTCCGGAACAATCTTCTGGCCATTACCAAATGGAGACAGAAGTAGAAGCTGCATTTATCAACTTAAAAACACAGTTAAAAGCCATCTTAGATAGCACACAAGCTTGCACAGATTGCAATAACAACGATATTACCAAGCAATTTTTTGAGTTTATTCCTTCGCTTTACCGTTTGTTAAAAACGGATATGGAGGCTATTTTAACGGGAGACCCTGCGGCAAAAACAGAATTTGAGGTCATTAGAACTTACCCTGGTTTTTACGCCATTTCCTTTTATAGAATTGCACATCAATTATTTAAAGCCAAAGTACCTTTAATTCCAAGGATATTGACAGAATATGCCCATTCTAAAACTGGCATCGATATACACCCGGGAGCAGAAATTGGCGAATATTTATACATCGACCATGGAACCGGCATTGTAATTGGCGAAACCGCTGTTATTGGAAATCATGTTAAGTTATATCAAGGCATTACTTTGGGCGCACTTAGTGTAGAAAAAAGTATGGCAGGTAGCAAGAGACACCCAACGGTAATGGACCATGTGGTGATTTATTCTGGCGCAACCATTTTAGGTGGCGAAACCGTGATTGGCGAAAACAGTGTAATTGGAGGAAATGTTTGGTTGACACAAAGTGTACAACCTAATTCGGTGGTTTACTTCAAACCATCTATACAAGTTTCCGAAAAAAATATTAATCCCGAATAATATGGCAGGTATTATAGATTTAGTGGGAAATACCCCTTTAGTAGAAATTAAGAAATTAAATACCAACCCCAATGTGCAGGTTTATGCTAAACTAGAGGGGCAAAACCCCGGTGGTAGCGTAAAAGATAGAGCCGCATTAAACATGGTTAGAAGTGCCTTAGCCAGAGGCGATATCCAACCGGGAATGCGTTTAATTGAAGCTACAAGCGGAAATACTGGAATTGCTTTGGCTATGATGGCTCGATTGTTTGATTTGGAAATTGAGCTGATTATGCCCAAAAACGCCACCAAAGAACGGACACAAACCATGGAAGCTTATGGCGCCAAGGTGATTTTATTAGACGATATTGAACAATGCAGAGATTATGCCGAAGAAAAAGGCGCATCTGGCGATTATTTCTTACTCAACCAATTTGCAAATCCTGATAATTATTTAGCCCATTATAAAAGCACCGGACCAGAAATTTGGCGTGATACGGACCAGAAAATCACACATTTTGTAAGTTCTATGGGTACTACGGGAAGTATCATGGGAAATTCTATGTTTTTAAAAGAACAAAATCCTGCTATTCAAATCGTGGGCTGTCAGCCTACGGAAGGGTCTTCTATTCCGGGTATTCGTAGATGGCCTAAGGCGTATTTGCCTCAAATATTTGATGCGACTAGAGTAGACAGAATTATTGATATTTCTGAAGAAGACGCCACGGAAATGGCCAGAAAACTAGCCAAAGTAGAGGGTGTTTTTGCGGGGATGAGTAGCGGTGGCGCTTGTTTTGCTTCTTTGGCTTTGGCCAATGAACTGGAAAGTGGCGTGATTGTATTTATTGCTTGCGATCGTGGGGATCGCTATTTGAGTAGTGATTTATTTGGATAAAGGATTTTTTACCGTAGAGGGAGCAATAATTGGTTTTATTTCTGGGTAAAATTGAATGAAAATGAGTTTTTTTTTAACCACAGAGGACTCGAAGATCACGGAGGTTTTTCATCCTATTTTTTTGGTACACGAATTGATAAATGAATTTAAATTTATTTATCGATGCGCAAAGAACTCTTAGAATTTTCTAAAATGATAGACGAGAAGGTTGAAATATTTGATACCCCTATCTTAGGCTTTTTAGCGTTCTTTTCTAGATTATTCAAATAATTTTCTACCCAGTTGCATCATCAATCTTAAAATACTTTTGCCTTAAATTTCATACTCCCTCTTTTACTGCCCCCAATTGAAATAGAAATCTTAAATTTGCAGCCTTAACAATTTTGTATTTTGAGAGAGCAACAAATTTTAACGTCGTTAACTGTAATTGATATTGCCGAAGAAGGCAAAGGCATTGCCAGAGCAGATGAACTGGTGGTTTTTATTGAAAAAGCCATCCCTGGAGATGTGGTAGATGCCGCGGTGTATCGTAAAAAGAAGAAGTTTGCCGAAGCGAGGATAGAGAAATTAGTACAAGCTTCCGAAGATCGAGTTGATGCTTTTTGTAGTCATTTTGGTGTATGTGGTGGCTGTAAATGGCAACACATGAAATACGATGCACAATTGAAATACAAGCAGAAATCTGTTTTAGATGCGTTGGAGCGTTTGGCTGGTTTGGCAGTAGATCATGCCGAAGAGATTTTGCCATCTGGTCAGGATAAATATTACCGAAATAAGTTAGAATATACTTTTTCTAATAAAAGATGGTTGACTTCTTTGGATGGCGAAGTGAATGATGAAACAGAAATGAATGCTTTAGGCTTTCATGTTCCTTTAAGATTTGATAAAATTTTGGAGATTGAGCATTGTTATTTACAGGCTGATCCTTCTAACGATTTACGCAATAGCATTAGCGCATTTGCAAAACAAAATGCCATTTCTTTTTACGATTTAAGAGCTCACGAAGGGGCTTTAAGGAATTTAGTGATTAGAACATCGTCTACTGGCGAGTTGATGGTAATTGTAATTTTCGCTTATCCTGAAGAAGGACAAGTCGCATTAATGATGGATTATGTAAAAGCAACTTTCCCGCAAATCACTTCGTTATTATATATCATCAATCAGAAAAAGAATGATACCTTTTTTGATCAAGACGTTTTGCTTTATAGCGGAAGAGAATTTATTTATGAAGAAATGGAAGGATTGAAATTCCGTATCGGACCAAAATCTTTTTACCAAACCAATTCTTTGCAAGCTTACGAATTGTATAAAATAACCAGAGATTTTGCAGATTTAAAAGGCGACGAATTGGTATATGATTTATATACCGGAACAGGAACCATTGCAAACTTTGTAGCTAAAAAAGCCAGAAAAGTAGTGGGTGTAGAATACGTACCTACCGCCATTGAAGATGCCAAAGTGAACTCTCAAATTAATGGCATAGAGAATACCGTTTTTTATGCTGGCGATATGAAAGATGTATTGAATGCAGATTTTATTAAAGAAAATGGCAAACCCGATGTGGTCATTACCGATCCACCACGTGCAGGAATGCACCCAGATGTAGTAGAGCGTTTATTAGAAATGGAAGCCGACAAAATTGTGTACGTAAGTTGTAATGCTGCAACGCAAGCCCGCGACTTGATCAGACTCAAAGAAAAATACGATTTGGCGAGAATAAAGCCTGTAGATATGTTTCCTCATACGCAACATGTAGAAAACGTGGTGCTTTTAAAATTAAGAAAATGAATGTAGAAGATTTATTAGGCAACCAAGAAGATCAACAAAATGGGCCTCAAGACAGTCCTTTAATTAGCCTAAAAAAAGACATCGAATTTTATAAGGATACTTTGCAGGAAGTGGCCACAGAAATTAGGGTAGAAGGCATATCTGCTTATCCTATTTTTATTGCGCACCAACACGAAGTTAGCCTTTGGGAAATGATTTTAGATAGAAATGAGTTGGGCACCAGTTGGACCATACAGGCTTCTACCTACGAAGAATTTGCCGAGAAGGGCATTATCCAAGCCAACAAAAAAGATACTTTTTTACAGAATTACAAAAGTGCGGATGATTTTATTTGTCTATTTGTAGTGGTACCAGAAGGTGCTAATTTTGTATATTTTCCTTATTAAGGATAGGATAACCGACCATTATTTTTGCAATTGCAACAAGAATGGTCGGATATTAAATTTCAAATCATTTTAAAAATTACCCCTCAAAGTAAGCGACATATTTCTACCTGCGCTGCTGATGCCTGAAGCAAAAACCCTATAATTTTGATTGAATAGATTTTCTACCGAAGCTTGAATCTGTATCTTTTGAGCAATTTGATAGGATGATCTCAGATTAAAAATCAACCAAGAAGGCATCCCATTGGCGGTGGCATATTGCAAATTATCTTCGCCAGAATTGCTATAATCTTTTAGCTTTTTCCAACCATTGTATTGAGCAGATAATTCTAAATTGGTTTTATGTTTTTGAAAAGACAAGCTGGTTTTTCCAAATAACGGAGGAATATGATCTAATGGCAAATTGCCTAAATCTGCTTTGCTACGACCATAAGTATAATTTAAAGTGCTAAAAAATTGAAAAGCAGGAGAAATCTGCGCTTTTAACTGCCCGTAAAAGCCATATATAAATGCCTTATTTTGATTGACATTGGTGGTAACTTGGCTCAATTGTCCATCATAAATAATTTGAGATTGACCATTAAAAGTGGATTTTTGAACCGTAATGGCATTTTTGTACCAAGTATAATATACTCCAGTACTAAAATTAACTTTTTCGGCAATTACTTTTGTGATGTTAAAATCGGCGTTATAAGTATATTCTGATTTAAGATTTGGATTGGGGATAATGATGTTTCCGGGAACCGATTCGAAGACTTTGGTTAAATCATCCACATTTGGCGCTCGAAAACCAGAAGCTGCTAAAAAAGATATCTTCCATGTTTGATTGGGCAAATAATTAAGTCCGATATTTCCGGTAAGGGCTCCCGAATTTTGTTTTACATCATCAAATGGAAAAGGGAAAAAAGTTTTATCATCAAATTTCGCATTCAAATTAATATGGCTATAACGTAGCCCATTTACAACACTCAGTTTAGGATGAATTTCCCAAGAATGTGTGGCATAAAAAGCAATCGAGTTCATGACTGATCCCCCATCCGGATAACGTGTACTTAAAGGAGAAACTATTTCCGAAACGATATTTTTGCTATTTGCGTTTGAGGCTACATGATTGAAAGTGAATTCGGTGCCGTATCTGATTTCATGTTTTTTGATCTCCAAAGCCGCATCGGCGTTCAGCGCTAAAACATTTACATTTTCTATGCGAGTGTCTAAGTTATTGTTTTGAAACTTCCTACTCATCCGACTTTCTTCTATGGCTTGATAACTGGCTATTATTTTAACCTCATTCCATAATTTTCGGTCAGATTTCATATTAAAATGATAAGCCGTTAAGAACCTATTTTGTGGCCCATAATACCATTCGGCATATTTTAGTTTTGCGCCATTGTATTCTGTTAAACGATCGTAACGATTGATATTTGATGATGTTGAATATTGAAGATTAAGCCCATGATCGATGCGATTGGAAGGCTTAAACCACAGTTTTTGCAAAAAATCAAACTGTCGATATCCAGAGGATTTCTGTGTGTTGATATTCGAATTGACCATCATACTGTCTCTACCGTTAATCCTTGATTGGTAGAATGGTCTTTTGCCAAAATCAGGATAATCGTCACTTCTTTGCTTCCCTTGTTTGATATCCCCAAAATCCGAATAAGTAAAACTGCTTAAAAAAGTTACTTTTTTCAACCCGAAACTAAGATCTATATGGTTCGTATTTTCGTGAGTTGCGCTGCTCCATCTGGTGTAAGCATTGGCGTTAAACAGCCATTGATCAGTAAGACTAAAATCTGGATTTTTGCTAAAAAAATGGATTACGCCACCTAAGGCATCGCTGCCATAAACCACAGATCCGGGACCGAAAACCATTTCGATTTTAGATAACATACTTTGATCTAACGTTAGCACATTTTGAAGATGCCCACCTCTGTAAATGGCATTGTTCATTCGCACCCCATCAACAACCATTAAAATTTTATTCGCTTCAAAACCTCTTATGACGGGGCTACCTCCCCCGGCCTGACTTTTTTGAACCAAGACATTTCCACTTTGTTGCAATAAATCTGCCGTATTAGGCTGATTTAAAAAAGATATGGTTTTGGCTTTGATGGTTTCTATACGTTGAGGCACATCCGATTTCTTCTCTTCAAACCGGCTTGCAGAAACTACAATCTCGTTAAGTGTATATTGATTTTCGCTTAAAAATATTTGGTAATTCTGTCTTGTTATTGCCGCAAGACTTATTTTTTTAATTTGATATCCTAAAGCCTCAAATCTTAAAGTATCTGTTAATTGGCATCCTATTAAACTAGCATTTCCTTTTTCGTCTGTTTTTACAAGAGTATGATTATTTAAATTCGAGATAACAACACCAGGCAAGGGCTGACGATTAGATTCGTCCAAAACACTGATTACTTGAGCAGATAATATTGGGGAGAAAAACAAAAGGAAGGCGGCAAAACAGAATTTAATCATAAATTAATCTTACTGATTCTCAAATTTAGATTTATTCTCTAAAAATTAGTCACAAATTAAATCATAAAAAAAGCCGCTAAATAAGCGGCTTTCCTAATTAACAAAAAAACAAACACAAAAATCAATTCACCTTCTTTATACTTGAAGCGCCAGAAGAGCTCTGGCTACTTTTACTCGTATTCCCTTTGTACTTTATATCACTTGCCCCACTTGCAACTGCTTTAATAGATTTCTCTGCACACAACTCTGCATCAGAACCTCCGCTTGTCACCACATTTATATCGTCAACAATTAAGCCAAAAGCTTTCACATTACTTCCGCCACTTGCTGTTAAATTTAATTGATTTGCCTTCCCTTTCAAATAAATATCGCTGCCACCGCTTGTTACCACTTTTAAGTAATTTGCAGATAGATTTAAATTAATATCGCTGCCGCCTGATGAAATAATAGACAAGTTATTTAATTTAAAATCGCTTTGACTGATGATATCTGATCCTCCAGAAGCAATTAATTGATTTAAGGTTTTAAAAGAAATATACGCCTTAACTTCGTAGTTTTTTCCCCAGTTCCAATTTAAAGACGAGCTTTTGCTCTCGAATTTTAATTCCAACAAGCCATTGGATGTTTTACGCACTACTATTTTTTTAAGCGCCTCTTCATTTCCTTTTAAGAGTATTTTTTCATCATTACTTTGTGTGAGATAGATTTTTATTCCTGAGCTTACACTAATCCCATCAAAATCGGAGATTTCGAACTTACGCTCTATTTCCTGTGCGATTAATAACTTCGCACTAATCATGATGATGATGCAACACCACATGCCTTTTAATAATTTTGGATTGATCATAAGATTAAATTTACTTTTAGAGTTTGATAAATAAAATTTGTTTCAACTTTAATCCTTAGACGTCTATGGAACAAAAAAGGTTGCATCATTAAAAAATAATTTGCTTTAATAAGAAATAGTTAATTTTATGCCAGAAATAATATGACCATGAATTCGAAGAAAGTACTGATCCTTAACCATACGCAAATTCAACAAAAGATTAACCGCATTGCGCATCAAATATTAGAGGATAATTTTGATGAAAAAGAAATCATTGTAGCTGGTGTAGTAGAAAGAGGTTACCGATTGGCCCTTAGAATTGTAGACGTACTTTCTAAAATTTCTGATATAAAGATTACCATTGCAAGAATTGAATTAGACAAAGACAGCACAAAACTAGAATCTGTTATCGATGTTCCAATTGCATTTTGCGAGAATAAGGTGATTATTTTGGTGGATGATGTACTAAATAGTGGAAAAACTTTGGCCTATGGCTTAGGTGTTTTTCTAAATATCCCATTAAAAAAATTGCGTTCTGTAGTGCTTATTAACAGAAGTCATAAAAACTTTCCGGTGGCAACAGATTTTGTTGGATTAGAATTATCCACCGTTTTAAAAGAACATGTAACGGTGGTGATTGGCGAGAAGGATCAAGAAGATGCTGTTTATTTAAATTAAATCAGCGGTTTTAATGACCATGTTTTTCAATAGCTTCTAAAAGCATTTCTACATTTAGATCCACTCCTTTGAGTGTGATTTGGGCTTGTTCGTAAAACGGACGTCGTTCTTTTAATTTCAGGTCTATAAAATCAATCAACTCGTTTAGGCTTTTTCCTTTCACCAATGGCCTTTCTACTCGAGCATTGATTAATCTGTCGGCCAAAACTTTGGTGGGTGTATCAATAAAAATAGTCAAGCCATTTTGATTCATCCAATTCATATTATCAAAAAAACAGGGCGCCCCACCTCCAGTTGCAATAATTGTATCCTCGGCCAATAAAGAAGATTGTAAAACCTCTTTTTCCCTTTCTCTAAATCCAGATTCTCCAAAGGCAGCGAAAATTTCGGGGATGCTCAATTCGCATTTCGCTTCTACCAAATCATCTAAATCTAAAAAGGGCTGTTCAGTTTTAGTGGATAAACTTTTTCCTAGTTTACTTTTGCCACAACCCATAAAACCAATTAAAAATATCTTCATGTGTATTTTAGATTTTAAAATTTATCAAAATAGGATGATTATTCGTTGAGTTTTACCCGAGGATCTAGAACTGCATAAAGTAAATCAGCCAAAATATTAATGATCACAAATATAAAAGCGATAAACAAGATTGCCCCCATTACTACGGGCAAATCGGCCAATTCTAAAGCATCAACGGTGGCTTTACCCAAGCCATTGAAACCGAAAATGTATTCTATAAAAAACGAACCTGCCAACAAAGAAGCAAACCAACCCGAAACCGCCGTTACCACCGGGTTTAATGCATTTTTTAAGGCATGTTTAATAATGATATTTCTGGCACTTAAGCCTTTTGCTTTTGCCGTTCTGATATAATCTTGTTGCAACACATCCAACATGGCACTTCTTGTCAATTGCATGATGATGGCCAATGGGCGTAATCCTAAAGTGAGCACCGGTAATATCAAGTTTTTAAGCACTAAAACTTGTCCTTCAAAGGGGTCATAATCATATAAACTGCCCGACATGTGTAAACCAGTATAATCACTTAATACAAATCCGAACAGCCAAGCGATGATAATTCCTGCGAAAAATGATGGTGCCGAGACCCCTAAAATTGATCCTGCTATGGCAGATTGATCTATCCAAGTGTCTTTATAAACAGCTGCCAAAACGCCTAAAAAAATCCCTAAAATAGTAGCCATCAACATTGCCGAAGAAGCTAATATCAGTGTGTTTGGAACTGTTTCGGCTAAAATAGCGGTGACTTCTCTTTTGGTTTGATATGAGCGCCTAAGGTAAGGAAACTTAAAAACCAAAGCATTTTGTTTGCTGATATTGATTACTTTTTGATAATGATATTTTGCTTGAGCTAAAGAATCTGTATCGTGAATGGCAATGGGTAATAAATCGTTTACATAAAGAATAAACTGCGTAGAAACAGGTTGATCCAGACCAAATTCTTTCCTTACGGCCTCCAAGGATTGCACGTCGGAGCGTTGCCCTTGGGTCATTCTTGCGGGGTCGGCGGGTAAAATGCTGAATAGAAAAAAAACAACCACCACCACGCCGGCTAAAACCGCCAAACCATAGCCAATTTTATGGAGGAAAAACTTTAGCATCAATGTTCGGTAAAATATTTTTCGGCTAAGGCTTGATAATTTGGCAAAGCCGATGAAGGCCATTTATCAATAATCACTCCATTTTTTAGGAGGATTAATCCAGGATTGGATCGAACCATACTTTTTAATGGCACCGCATCTGCATAAAAAATATCCGGCATCAATTTCATCTTTTTGGCGAAAATTTGTGCGTCGTGGGCAGATGAAGAAGTCAGAAAAGAAGTTCGAATATTGAAATTTTCGGCCGCATTAATGGCTATCGCATTGATATCTCCAATGGCCTTTTCTTTTGTGTTTGATAAATTCCAAGCCACAACCACCAAATTATAATATGGATTTTCAAATACTTCTGCGGTATAAGTTACGCCTTGTCCGTCATAAATATTTAGATCTTTGATCTTAGGCTCAAAACCTTTCTTCACTAAAATCGGGTCTGATGAAGAGATTAATTCCCAATCTGGATTTTCATATATCTTTGTTTTAAGATATTCTTTATCCGTCATGATTTTCTGTTCGCCCGTTTTTTTATGTTTTAGGGTATAATTAATTTGATATTCATTTTGAGAAGCCCCACCCGGAATTACTGCCGATTTGGGAATATCTGCGCCAATATGATAAGGCAAAAAATCAATAATCGGCAAAAAAGTATAGGTGTATAAGCCAAATAAAATTGGAGCAACAATGGCCGTAAAACTGAAATATTTTTTTGCTCGCTCTTGATTTATAAGCGGCATTAAATTCTTTTTATGGATAAAAATATAGACAATGAGTAGGAGTAAGATTAAATCTTTACTGAAAGATTGCCAAGGGCTTAAAGGAATGGCGTCGCCAAAGCAACCGCAAGTTTTTACAACTTC
>Ga0075464_10001383_pt1 | contig 10939 bp, 23 predicted proteins | sample DEB19_08_DNA_5_FD_75068 | JGI IMG/M metagenome (GOLD analysis project Ga0075464, IMG submission 75068) | Aqueous microbial communities from the Delaware River and Bay under freshwater to marine salinity gradient to study organic matter... | ecosystem: Environmental > Aquatic > Marine > Coastal ...
TTACAAGCATCTTTTCCTAAATCTGTAAATTCCATCAAAGCTTCAAGTATTGGAGTTCCTTTATTAGCTTCTCTTACCCATGCTTGTTTAAACTCTGGAGATAATTGAGGTACTTTTATACCTAAAGAAAATGACATATAAGAGCTTAAATTTGGTTTTTCTGGTTTAATATATAAATCATTATTATCTGTTGCCACTACTTTTCTAACACCAATCAATCCATTTTCAGCATTTCTACCATTCAAAGCTCTATCTATATAAGGTAAATCTCCCTTAATAATTTGCTTTAAATACCATTTTGCTTTATCAAAATCTTGTTGTGTTTTAACAGTACCATCAGTAAATCCTGATTTTATTAATACCCAATCTCCTTCTTTAGGAGTTTCAGAAGTAGTAATATAAAGATGATAAGATTGACCATGCCATTCTACAATGTTATTATGTATTGTATAATGGTCATCCACATCTCTTTTAACTATTGTTCCTGGACTTGCTTTTTCTGTAGGTAAAGCATAAACTTTTACATCAATTTTGCTCATAGTAATGAGATTTAATAGTAATTAAATGGTTAAAAGTTTCCTGTACTAAGTAAAAACTGTTCCAGGAAACCTGAATTAAAGTTCTTTTAGTTCAAAATATTCTCGTTCTAAATCAACATCAGATATAGACATAAAATGACCATCTATAATCATAGATGTTTCATTATACACCCAATTAGAAATGTGACAATCAGGACGACAATCTGTAAACATTTTTAAGGATTTTAAATAAGGTTCATAATCTAATTGAGAAAAATTATCAGCATTAAACGCCATGTTATGAACAATAACAGAAATTGTAACATAACGTTTATCATCAAATATTTCACAAAGTTGTCTAATAAGTTCAGCTAAATTGGTTAATTCTTGTTTCATAATGAGGTTTTAAAAGGTTAGTTTAGGTTTGAAGTAATCTCCCCTAAACTTAAAATGGTTAATTAGATGTCATGCCAAATCCTGATTTTTCTCTACTTTTTGCTACATCTGCAAAGTAATTATAATCAGAAACACTACCAAAAATTGAAGATTCGGATTCATCAACGTAATCATTGTAATAAACAATTTTATAAGTTAATGCACCAATTCTATCTATTCTTTGAATGATAGCATTAGGAAGAAAGTTAGCAATCCACCACTTGTTTGTATCTTTAATAGACTGATTTAAAGAAGCTTCCTTAAATGAAGTCATATTAACATTAATTAATTCATCTTGTTGTTCTAATGTTAATTGGATATTCTTTTCCATAATGAATGTTTTAAGTTTGAAGTGTAGTAAATAATTATATTAATAAAGACCAAACAGAATATGTTTTACAGTTAAAGCTATAATTTATATAAGAAAATGAAGAGATTTATTGATAAACGATAAATGATTAGGCATATCGATGGCGATTTTTTTGAATTCAGAGTGTTTTTGAGTGTTTCCATTGTAGAAGAGGGTGTGAATATCCCCCAAACACAGCTTTATTTTCCCACTTTACCCTAAAAAACACCCTTATTTTGTATTATTTTTCCCACTTGGATGTTTTTAGCATAATTCGTATACACATTTTAAACAAATAAATGCAATTTCCCAGGTTTATTTGCACATTTTCTGAAAAACGTGTATATTTGCCCTATGAAAATAACAATTGAAGAAAGAGCAAAGCTATTAGGTCTAAGTAAAGAGTACTATAAGCGTTGTAAGAAAAGAAAAGAGTACGATATACTCATAGATAAGTGTATTGAGTTAATTAGAAACAAAATTATTGAAGTAATTAAATAAAGATTTCCCTACTCACAAATGTTTTCGGGAAACCTAAAACTAATTACAATTTATTTTTAAACTTTGCATATAAGATTCTAATCCATTATTCTCATAGTTTGTTAAACTAATACATTCTTGGTCTTGTTGTATTATTAACTTGCTGTCTTGAATATTGTTAATTCCTGTACCAACAATGATTTTTCCATCAATTAATACTATTTTTTGCTTAATTGTAGCGTTGTCGTAACAAACATTTTTAGTTTCTTTTATGTTTGATAATAAAATTTCTGTGTACATAATTAATTGATTTTAGGTTTGATATATTTCGTCTTAATTTTCAAAGAAACCCTTGGTAATAAATAAAAAAAGAGAGTGTATTTCTACACCCTCTTCCTTCATTAATCAGCCTTTACACCCACTCCAAATTTTGCTTGACGTAAAGCACGCTTTTCACTAACACGCTTTTGCATACCTTCTCTTACTAATTCAGAGAATAGTTTGTTAGTTAAAAATACTTCACCGCTACCACTGATGTCTTTCTTTAATCCATCACCTTCATAACTAAACTCTTGAGTTTCAGGATTATACACAAATCCTTCATCAGGCAAATTATCCTGACGAACCTTAACTGTATACACATCTTCTACACGAATTCTTTCTTTGATGCCGTTTCCGTCATCATAAGCAATTGAAGAAGTTACAGACTTAAATGGTTCATCTAGTTCAAGTACAAATGTATTGCTGTTATCATCTCTGCCTTCAATAATTTCAGCAACAACGCCTTGAATTTTAATTACTCTTAAATTGCTCAATACATCTTTGATGTTTGTCATTTTTTCCAAATCTCTTGTCATAATACTTGTTTTTAAATTGATTAAATGTAAAAATAGTACGGGTTGCTATGCACAAGGGAAAAAGAAAAAAAGGAAACACAAGATTTCTCTCATGTTTCCTCTGAAAGACCTAGATTGGTCTCTTGAATCTATTATTCCTATCATTCTCTTTCTTATCACGTCTTCTAGCGTTCAAAGACTTGTTATCTAACCACACCTTTTGGCTGTCAGATACATCAAGGAATAGGTCTCCTTCGTAAAAGCCTTCTAATCTACCATCAACTTCCTTGATGTCTTTAGATAGGTCATCTGCAAATTCAATCATTACATCCTCTCTTACACATACTTCTTCTACGTCATATGCATAATAAGGTTCTGTTCTTTGAGTAAGACCATTGTAATGCTTTGACTTACTTGCTACTTCTTCTAATACATCTTTCAGTATTAGTCTGTAGTAAATAAATCCATCACCTGTGTCTTCTTTAAGAATGTCAGCAATGTTTAACTTGGTTGATTTTCTTTTACCAAGAACTTCTAAAATGTTTATAGCCATAATTAAATTGTGGTTTTACTTTATAACAGGTTTCCTACCACATAACTGTTAGTGATTAATGAGGATGCTACGTTTTTAGTTAACAATGCCTAAACTGTACACTTTTGGCAGGTTGTGTACTACCCCAAATTAAGAATAGCCCAAGGACATATTTCTAATATATCCTTTACATCAATGTCTACTATTTTTTCTAAGTTAGCATCATACACTCTACAGAATCCTGCTAAGAATACAATGGCTGCTTTAGTACAATATTGACGTTCTTTGGTTACTACCATAATTCCAATGATTTCCATAATTTTGTGTTTGGTTAAGACAGAGTGTAGAAACACTCCGTTTCGTCTAATTAAGGCTCGTCGGTTAACCTTTACAGAATTGTAGAAATAAGTTTATATCCTTCTGGGTGGCTTATCAGTATTTTACCCACAATTTCTTTATGTGGTAATGTGGCAAATTCATCTTTGATATAGATTTCATCACCTTTAAACTTTACTGGATGGTGAGTTTCCATCTTTCCAAAATATACTTTAAAGTCTCCAAATTTACTCATGATTTCCTGAACTTCAGCAGATGGTCCATCAACTCTTGCAAAATTGAAGTCTAAGTGTTGAAATATTGCTTCTAAAGGATTATCAACAATTCCTGCATTGATTAACATTTTATAATGTGAAGCAGGAATAATTATAGGATTGATGTCTTTAGCTGCAAACACACCTAGCATGTCTCTCAAACTTTTAGTAGTAAACTTATAACCTTCTTCAATAAGTTCTTTATAAGCTTGTACAAATAACACATTAACGTTGGAGTCAGGCAATATATCTAAATAATCTGATAACAGAACTTTCTTTAGAACGTTAACGTCATCTACAGCATTAACTATACTACGAGCTTCTCTATCAAAAGTTCCTTCTCCGCCTTCAATTAATCTATCCTCGGTAATACTAATGTTGTTAAAGTTGAAATCAACCATCGTTTTTCTAGTTGAATCAAAACATCTAATACCTTTACGATAGACATTTACTTGAGAATTTGCTTCTTTTAGATAAATCATCCCTTTTCTATGAATAAAATCAGGTATACGATTAAAAGCAAAATAATGGTCAAAGTTTTCCATTACTTGAAGCAGTTCAGCATTTACAGGTATAAATATATTAGTCATACCTTTGTTTGTAAGATTGCGTAACTCTTCAACGTTAGAAACATTAACTACATCAAAATGCTCATTACCTTCGTCAATAGCATTAGAGTAGAATTCTCTTAATGCCATCCAGCCTTTCCATAACATGCCAAATTCAGTTGTGATTGATGATTGCTCACCGTTAACACAAATTACTTCTCTAACGTGTCCTCTATGTTCGATAATTGTCGTATCCAATAGTATTTCAGTTGTACCCGAATACATAATTGGTTTACAATCATTCCTCATAAGCCATGATAGAGCAAACTTGTTACCACTTCCAAATTGACCTATTTTGGCTGAATCATCCCTTTTGGTAGATGAACCTAATAGAATCATGTCTGCTACTAAAATTTCTCCTTGATTTGAAATTTTAATGTACTTCATAATAGTCGGTGTTCAGAGCCTCTGTTCCCAGGTTTAAGTTTGAACAGTAGATGGAATCGAACCATCTACAAGCTCCAACAGCTTACTGTTTAGTTTTATACTCAACACATCTACTTAATGCGTTTAGTTTCTTTTGCTCGTACATTGATACCTTCCAATCGTTTACAGTTACTTGTATTAGATTGATTTCATACCAAAGAGCATCTAAATCCTGATTGTGTTTAACAAAGTACCATTTACCTTTAATATGTCGACAATCAATATATTGTAACTTTTCTGCTACCTCTTTAGGTATTGGAAATGTACAATAGTAATGGCTCAACTTTAGGTTTTCTAGTACTAGTGTAATACATCCTTCTCTGATTTTCTGTGTCATAATTGTTTGTTTGTTTTGTTAAATAATATCGAGCAATAGTGGGAATCGAACCCACTAAATCTCCAGCAGATTATTGCTTAGAATTGAATAAATACATGACGAATAAACTTCCAATGGTGCAAAGTCCTGTAATTGCAAACAGTTCTTTATATACAACATTATATTGTGAGGTATTTGGATTCCAACCTCCAATAGGTGTAATTAAGCAAACTGTTATCCATGTAATAAAACATACACAGAACAATACTGTTGCTAATAGTTCTTTTGTTTCTTTTTTCATAACTAATTGTGTTTGAATGGTTTAGCACCTCCATTTGTTTTATATTTAATGGTTATTTACATGCGTGATAATCCGCTACATAAAAGAATGTCGCAGATATTATTCCAAATACGTAATGAACATCTACTAAGCATAGCATTTGAATACCTAAGATGATACAAATTGTTGCTACGATGTTACCATAGTTTCTTTTTTTCATGGTTGTTTTGTTTTAGTGTTATTTAATAAGTGTTTACCTGTATAAAATATTTTATCTTTTTCTGCCTTAAAATTTAACTTGTCATTAATAAGTCATAGGGGTACACTCCTTTTTGTGATTGTGGTGGGGCTTTTCTATTATATACCCAAGCGAAGTCAATACATAAGGAAAACATGAGGAAATCTATGGAAGCTAAGAAAATAAAGGGTAAAAAAAATCCTCATTATAAAAATGAGGAAATCTCAATTAAAACATTTATCTTTATAAAAACAAGTTATGACAGTATTGAAAGAAAATTGCGTTATACAGGGACTAGATATTAGTTCTGCTTTTTACGAACAACTCCAGGGGGTTGTTTTTAAGCTTGCAGAGGGAGGGGTAGATAATAAAGGGCATGTAGAGGTTATGCTCATCTTATTAAGTGAGTTGGATAGACTTGCTGGTGAACAAGGTCTTTTAGATGTCATCTCTGTTAAGTAGTATTTTGTCATCTGGAAATTCTTCTATTTCCTCTATCTTGAAATGACTTATACTACTATCATGGAAATAATCTTGGGTTACGAAACCCTGGTCTTGTCCTATTAGAAGTTGTAGATATTGATTGAATTCTTTATCATCCAATAAATACATTTCAATGGGAACTTCCACTGTTTTTCCGTTTCCTAATTCTAGTAATGGCATAATTATTTGTTTTTACAAAAATAGTTGTTAAAGTTTAATTAAAAAAATATATCTTCGCAAAAAATATAGATATGAAGTATTCACAGCAATTTTTTAAATTTCCAGTTAAGCTTTATAGAGGTGTAGACTGGAAGAAGATAGAGAAACAAATGGAACTTGAAATTGATTCGGAACTAGTTGAACCTCCTTTTGCTAAGGGTTGGGAATATTGTAATCCAGAACTCATTACTAACATCTCCCCTTATTTCTCTGCCTTCGTTTCCATAGAGGACATTCAAGAAAACGGTCCTAAGCTTTCCCTAATACATTTTCAAAACGGAAAGGAGTTTGTTTGTTACTGGAGTTGCGAAACCTTTTTGAAGAAACTCGATGCTTTCATGGACGGAATCATACAGAAAGAAATAGAAATGGAAGAAACCAGACTTGAACGTATTAAAACCATGCTTGAAGACAAACTTGGAGAAATTAAATCAGAATATGAAAAACTTGGTATAACATTAAAACTTGAAGAATGAATATAGAACAACTTGAATTAAAAGCTAGAACAGCAAAAGCAAGAGCTGAAATAGTTAAATACAGCTTTGAAGAAATTATGTATAGTCTTAAACTTGACCAATTAAAAAATCCAGAGAAATATGGTAGTGAAAATATTAAAGCAACAGAGGGTAAACAACCTCTCCAAGATACTCAAGATACAAGTAATTAATTACTGTGTACTAAATGACCTCTGGATTAATGAAAATCAATTAAATACTTTCATACTTATGGTTACGGAAGGATTTGATGATTTTATACTAGATAAGGTTGTGGAAGCAGGGTATTATAAAGGCAAACAATGTGTGAGGAATTGTAGAAGAGACCTAGAGAAATTAGGACTTATACTACAACCCAAGAAAAGAACCTACGTAATAAATCCAGAATTAGAATTGAATTTGGGAAATGTACTCTACGAATTAAAACTACTCTATGTTAATCAAGAAGAAGCACATTAACGAAAATCTAACGGAAGAATTTGGTGCAGAAGCAGCTAATGTCTATGATTTCTATTGGAAACAAATTAAACAAGACATTTTAAATCTTAGACATTTGGAAATATTCATTCCAGAACTAGGTAGTTTTAACGTAGTCAAAAAGAAATTAGATAAAATGGAAGCAGCAGTGGATAGAATTATGACTTATTCCAAAAATAAGGCACATCTAAAACCTGCTGTTCAAAATCTAAAGAAGTTATATGCGGAAAGAATTGAATTAAAAAACACTAAACGAAAACAAAGAAATGAGTATTTGGAAAAACAAGTGGAAGATACTAGAGGGGATTTGGTATAATCACGTAGTATTTTTCTTCAACAAGAAACATTGGGCAATTAATTTAGTTAAACACAGAAGAGCCATTTGTCAAGAGTGTCCTCACTTTGATAAACACGGGTTTTCTGAACTCGTAGTTTTAAAAGGATTACCTGCTTGTGGACTTTGTGGGTGCAACATAAATGAAAAAACTGCTTGTTTAAGTTGTCACTGTAGTCTTAAAGATGAAGGTAAAGCTCCTAAATGGGAAGCTACTACGGAGAAACAAGCAAGAGTTGAAAATCAAATACAAAAATATTTATAATGGAAGTAATTTTAATGATACCAGAAGAAGAAACACCTAAATTTTATTGCGAAAGATGTCATGCTCCTTACCCAGACATTGTTCGATGTCTTTCTACAAATAAAGCATTGTTAGAACATAGTAGAGACTTAGCAAGTTTTGGAGCAACAAACTCTTTAATTGGAGAATGCAAGTTTAGTAATGAAAACATAGAAGAATATACAAAATTAGTTAAGAAAAATGAACAAATGGAAAACAGGTTATACGAAATAAAAAAAGAATTAAATAAAAAATATGATTAAATTCTATGAAGACGAACACAAGTATATAGACCAAACCGAGCAAACTTGGCAAGGCGTAACTACTTGGCTCAAACAATTTGAACCCGTAAAGGATTGGGATAAAATAGCAGAAAAAAAGGCTAAGAAACTCAAGGTTTCCAAGCAGCAAATACTAGATGAATGGCAAAAAGAAAACGAATTAGCCATAATACAAGGTAATATGTTCCACAAGGAACGTCAAATAGCTGTTACGGGTTTGGAGAGTCAAAACAATTTGAAGATACACGTTTCAAATTTTGGAGAGGACGATAAAGTCTATAAATTCACAAATGACTTTAAATTGGTTCCAGGAATTTATTGCGAACACCTAGTAGGACTTAATAGTAAAAAGATTTGTGGACAACCTGATTATTTTGAAATCACGACAGACTGGGTGCTAAATCTTTATGATTACAAAACAGTTAAAGAAATAAAAATAGATGGGCATCTTAATTGGGATGGAACCGAAGAAAAACTTTTACAACCCTTTGGAAGTCTCCCCAATACAAATTATTGGAAATATGCGTTACAAATAAATACGTATGCTTACATGATTAAAAGGAATAATCCTAAAATTACACTGGGTAAACTTGCGATATTGCACGCCATATTTAAAGATGGAGTGCATGTAGAAACAAAAACATTGGAAGTACCTGATTTACAACACCTTATTAAAAATGCTTTGAAATGAAAACTATGACAACATGGGGTAAAGAAGCCTCTCTTTTAGAAAAATCAGTTAAACCGAGTTTTTTAAAAAGATTATTTAACAAAATTAAATTATTAAAATGAAAGAATCAATTGCAGAATTTGAAAACATAACTCCTTCTACAATGTATATTTTTAAAAAAGGAGATAAATTTATTTTAGAAAATTGCTTAGGAGATGAGTTATTTACTTTTTCTCAAAAAGAAGGATTAATTATAGCTCAAAATATTATTAATAGTATTACTAAAGATTTATTATGATACCTAAAATATTTCAAATAGAAAATGGAAGAATAGTAATAGACGAAAATATATTGACTATACCTGAATTAAAAGAAGTGTATAATCACTATGACGACCCTATTCCTGCTTTTCTCTATCTCAAAAACATGACAGACCCCGAAGGTCCATACAATCAATTAGATGAAGTCGAAAAAGAAGAGTCTATATTATTTGATTTCCCAGGAGAATATACTGTGGAAGACAGTGTTATAATCAGAGCCTTGGATAAATTGAGACAACTCAATACAAGTGAAACCTATAGATATTACCTTGCCAATAAAGAACTCTTGGATAAACTCAGTACATATGCTAGAACCGTAGATGTAACAGATGGTAAAAATGGAAACCTTCCTGAACTCGTTGCATTGGTTAAATCCACTGGTAAAACCATACAAGAATATAATATATTAAAGAAAGAAACAGAGAAAGAACTTAAAAAACTTAGAATGATAGGAAACGGACATAGTTCCTATGACGAATTGGAGGGGGATGATTAATGGTATATAAATTTCCTATAGATATTCCCACGTTTAACGTTCAAACAGAAAACTGGACAACTACAACTTTCCACAGCAGGGAAGATATGCTTTCATTTGTAAATAGTCTAATTAAAGAACCAGGAAAATATGAATTAAATGAATCTACAAAGCTTTGGAATCAAAACGCTACATATTTTAAAAAACACAGACAATATGAAGGTAGAAAGTACCCTGAATTAACCAAGGATAGAAAAAAGTGGTGGGACACAGAAAAGAATAAATGTAGGAAAGGAGTTATTTATATAGACAAAGAAAAAACTCATTACGTCCCTAGATTTTATTATGACTGGTTAAATTTCATGCAAATCTATGACAAGGTTAAATCCAATTTTGACTTTCCAGAGATTTGGGATACTCACTACCACATTGCTTTGTGCATGGTGTCTACAGAATTAAGTTATAAAAACCTTCCCGTATTGAAGAAACGGCAAATTGGTAGTTCTTTATTTTTTCTATCTCTTATAATTAATTGCTTTTGGTTTGAAAAAGGAGCTGTTCTTAAATTAGGAGCTTCATTAGGTTCTTACTTAGGGATGGATGATGGCTGTTGGAAAACCTTGGATTTTTATAGAAGTTTCAGAAATACTCATACCGATTGGTATAGACCCTGTACTCCCGATAAAGTAGGTAACTGGATACAGCAGAGGGAAGCAGTTTCTCAAGATGGAAAGAAAACTATGGTGGGTAGGAAAACAAGTATTAAAGCTACAAGTTTTGAAAAAAGTCCTACAAACGGAGTAGGGGGACCCACTACTTATATGTTTCATGAAGAAGGAGGTATTGCTCCTAAAGCAGATGCAACCTTCGGATATATGGACCCTGCTATGAAATCAGGTATGATTCGTACAGGGGTATTTATGATTGCAGGTAGTGTGGGCGAATTAAGTCAATGTAAACCCTTAGAAAAATGGATTAAAAATCCAGGAGAAGATTTCTTTGGTATAGAAACTGACTTAATAGATGAAAAAGGAACAAAGGGTAGATGTGGATTATTTATACCTGAACAATGGAGTATGCCTCCTTGTATAGACGAATGGGGGAATTCTTTGGTTGAATTGGCTTTACAAAAAATAGAAGAAGACCTTAAAAAATTGATACTTGCCATTAAAAACGGATAAAAAACTGAAGAAGAATATAGACAATATGTAAGTCAGCACCCTATTAATATCAAAGAAGCATTTGATTGGAGAGATGTAAGTGCTTTTCCCATACATATACTACAACGTCAAAAA
>Ga0075464_10001384_pt1 | contig 10935 bp, 10 predicted proteins | sample DEB19_08_DNA_5_FD_75068 | JGI IMG/M metagenome (GOLD analysis project Ga0075464, IMG submission 75068) | Aqueous microbial communities from the Delaware River and Bay under freshwater to marine salinity gradient to study organic matter... | ecosystem: Environmental > Aquatic > Marine > Coastal ...
ATGATGGCCCGCGTAGGGCACACATCGATGCACGCGGTGCATTCGCCGCAGTGCGCGCTGGTGGGCTCGGACGCGGGCAAGGCCACATTCAGAAAAATCTCGCCTAAGAAAAACATCGAGCCCGCTTCGCGGTTCAGCACCAAGCTGTGTTTGCCGCGCCAGCCTTGGCCGCTGCGGGTGGCCAGCTCGGCCTCGAGCACGGGGGCTGAATCGGTGAAGGCGCGGTATTCAAAGCCGTTGGGCTTGAGGGTGTCGACCAGCAAGGCGTCAATCTGTTGGGCCAGTGTGTCAAGCCTGTTGCGCAGCACCTTGTGGTAGTCGCGCCCGCGGGCGTAGACCGACACCACGGCCTCGGCAGGGTTGCGCAAGCGTTGCCATTCGGCGTCTTGCCAGCCCTCGGCGGTGTCGCGCGGCAGGTAGTTCATGCGGGCGGTCAGCACGCTCAGGGTGCCCGGCACCAGCTCGGCAGGACGCGCGCGCTTCATGCCGTGGCGGGACATATAGTCCATGCTGCCGTGGAAGTTTTGAGCCAGCCATTTTTGCAAATGTGGCTCTGCCGAAGACAAATCCAAAGGGGCCACCGCAATTTGAGAAAATCCCAGTGTTTGACCTAGCGCTTGAATTTGCGAGAGCAACAATTTGTAATCTAAAGCCAACCGACATCCTTGAATAATTTGCCCATTGTAAAAACTCTTGTTTGGCCCGACGAAGCCGCGACCGCCGCGTTTGCAACGCGGCTTGCCGCCGCCTTGTTGCAAGTCAATTTAAATGCCTGCATCGCCTTGCATGGCGATTTGGGCGCGGGCAAAACCACCTTGGTGCGTCACTTGTTACGCGCATTGGGGGTCGAGGGCCGCGTCAAAAGCCCCACCTACGCAGTCGTTGAACCTTACACCTTGCCAGCAGGCGAGGTGTGGCACTTTGATTTTTACCGCTTCAGCGACCCACGCGAGTGGGAGGATGCAGGGTTTCGTGACATCTTCGCCAGTCCTGGCCTCAAGCTATGCGAATGGCCACAAAACGCCGCAGGCGTCATGCCCACACCCGACCTAGAGCTCCACATCCAAGTGGATGATGACGCGCAACGCCACGTCCAAATCGCCGCCCTCACCGCACGTGGACAGGATCTGCTGGGATGAGCGCGCACATGGGCATCAACCGACGCAGTCTTTTGCAAGGCGGCTCACTCGCGCTGTTGTTGGGCAGTGCCGACATCGCATGGGGCGCCAGCATCGTGGCGGTCCGCGTGTGGCCCTCAGCGGCCTACACCCGCGTGACGATTGAGAGCGACACCGCCCTCAAAACCATCCCCATCTTTGTCGCCAACCCCCCGCGCTTGGCGGTGGACATCGAAGGCATCGAGCTCAACCCTGCATTGAAAGAGCTGGTCGGCAAGGTGCGCTCGGACGACCCGTACATCACAGGCGTGCGCGTCGGCCAATACAGTGCCAACACGGTGCGGTTGGTCCTCGACTTGCGACGCATGGTTCAGCCCCAGGTGTTCAACCTGCTGCCCGTCAAAACAGGGAACACGCAGTACCAACACCGCTTGGTGCTTGACCTCTACCCTTCAGAGGTGGCCGACCCACTGGAGGCCTTGATCGTGGACAAGCTCAAAGGTGGCAATGCCTATAACTCGCCGTCCATGACAGCCACACCAACGCCCCCGCCGGCCTCCAAAATTGGGACCTATGCCGATCCTGTGGGCGATTTGATGGCGAATCAAAACCGCAAGCCTGAACCGCCCACCCCTGCAGCCTCTGTCGCGTCAGCCCCCATCACCACGGCCGCATCGGTCGCACAAACCAGTCAAGACGATGAGCGCTACATCATCGTGGCCCTAGACCCAGGCCATGGTGGCGAAGACCCTGGGGCGATTGGCCCACGTGGCACCAAAGAAAAAGACGTGGTGTTGCAAATCGCTCGCCGCATGCGCGACCGAATCAACAGCACCGTCATCAAAACCAAGCATGGCAACTTGCCGATGCGGGCCTACCTCACGCGCGACGCAGACTTCTTTGTGCCACTCAACCAACGGGTTGAAAAAGCCCGCCGCGTGCAGGCCGACTTGTTTGTGAGCCTCCATGCCGACGCCTTCCTCACACCTGACGCACGAGGGGCCAGCGTTTTCGCCCTGAGCCAGGGCGCTGCCTCGAGCGCACAAGCGCGTTGGATGGCCAAACAAGAAAACCGTGCCGACTTGGTCGGTGGCTTGAACATCAAAACCCAAGATGCCGCGGTACAACGCGCCCTGCTCGACATGAGCACCACCGCGCAAATCAACGACAGTTTGAAGCTCGGCAGCGAGATGTTGGGGCAAATCCGTCGCATCGGGAAATTGCACAAACCACGGGTCGAACAGGCTGGCTTTGCCGTGCTCAAAGCGCCCGACATCCCCAGCGTGCTGGTTGAAACCGCATTCATCAGCAACCCCGATGAAGAAGCCCGCTTGCTCAGCGACAGCTACCAAAACGAACTCGCCAACGCGCTGATGAAAAGCATCGAACGCTACTTCTCGCGCAACCCGCCATTGGCACGCACACGCAACACCTAAATCGACATGACAGACACAACTGACCAACCCAAGAACCCCATGCACGGCATGACGCTAGAGAAAATCGTCACCGAGTTGGCCGACTGTTATGGCTGGGAAGGTTTGGGCGAGCGCATCAACATCCGCTGCTTCACGCATGACCCAAGCGTGGGCTCGAGTTTGAAGTTTTTACGCAAAACACCTTGGGCACGCGACAAGGTGGAGAGCCTGTACCTGTTCATGCTGCGCGACATGCGACGTGCAGATCGAGGTTTTTAAACCTCAGGCTTGAGGTGCGCGTGAGGCTTTCCACGAGCCATAAGCTGCCAAGGCGCCTGGCACCAAGATCAAACCCCAAATGATTTTTTCGAGGTTGGACTTCACCCAAGGAATGTTGCCAAAGAAGTAACCCGCTGTCACGATGCTGCCCACCCACAAGGCGCCACCGGTGACATCAAAAAAGGTGAATTTGCGGCGTGTCATCTGAGCCACACCCGCAACAAACGGTGCAAAGGTGCGCGCAAACGGCATGAAGCGGGCGGCCACCAAGGTGACACCGCCGTAGCGCTCGTAAAACGCATGGGCTTGGTCAAAGGCGCGTCGGTTGAAAAACCGAGAGTCCTCCCAGGCGAACACTTTATGACCCAAGTAGCGCCCTATCGTGTAATTGGTTTGATTGCCGGCCACTGCGGCGGTCAGCAACAAGGCCATGGACAGTCCATAGTCCATCAAGCCCACGCCACACATGGCGCCCACCACGAACAGCAACGAGTCGCCAGGCAAGAAGGGCATCACGACCAAACCTGTCTCCACAAAGATGATGAGGAACAGCAAGGCATAGACCCAAGTGCCGTTGTTTGTCACGAAGATTTCTAAGTGACGGTCGATGTGCAAGATGAAGTCGATCAAGAAAGTAATAAGTTCCATGGCGGGCATTATCTCAGCCCCTAAAATGGGTCTGTGCACCCAGCTACTCAACCCCTACGCGCGATCCGCGAACTCCCCGACGAACTCATCAGCCAAATCGCCGCTGGCGAAGTGGTGGAACGCCCTGCCTCGGTGGTGCGCGAACTGGTAGACAACGCGCTCGACGCAGGCGCCACACACATCACCTTGCGCTTGCTCGCCGGCGGTGTGCGCCTGATCAGCGTAGAAGACAACGGCGTGGGCATACCGGCCGCTGAGCTGCCCGTGGCATTGAAACGTCATGCGACCAGCAAAATCACCAGTCTGACCGAATTGGAGTCGGTGGGGACCATGGGCTTCAGGGGCGAGGCGCTGGCCGCCATTCAGTCTGTCTCCGAGCTTTCGGTGCTCTCACGCACGGCCTCACAAGACAACGCCATGCTGCTGGATGGACAAAGCGGTGAGCTGCAGCCCGCTGCGCGCGCCCAAGGCACCACCGTCGAGGTGAAAGAACTTTTTTACAGCACGCCTGCCCGCCGCAAATTTCTAAAAACCGACAACACCGAGCTGGCCCACTGCGTGGAAGCGGTGCGGCGCCATGCTTTGACGCGCCCCGAAGTGGGCTTTGCGATATGGCATGAAGGTAAGTTGGTCGAGCAGTGGCGCGCACAAACCGTGGATGCGACTTCTGGCGAGGACCTCAACCTGCAACACCAGCGCGCCCTAGATCGCCGCTTAGCCGACGTGTTGGGCGATGATTTTTTAGAGAACTCAGTCGCCGTGCATTACCAGTCTGGGAATGTCACAGTCATCGGGCGCGCAGGCATTCCAGACGCAGCGCGTGCACGTGCCGACCACCAGTTCTCCTATGTGAACGGCCGCTATGTGCGCGATAAAGTGGTAACCCACGCCGCCCGCAGCGCCTATGAAGACGTGTTGCACGGCCACCGCCAACCGGTGTACGCGCTGTATGTGGAGATTGAACCCACACGCGTGGATGTGAACGTCCACCCCACCAAGATCGAGGTGCGTTTCCGAGACGGACGCGAAGTGCACCAAGCCGTGCGCCATGCCGTAGAGAACGCCTTGGCTGTGCCGCGCGCAAACATGATCATGGCCAACGCCTTACAAAACCATGAGCTGCCCATGGCAGGAACACACGCACAACCCGCTTGGCCATCTGCCAATTGGCAACAAGCCGCTATGCCATTGGCAGGCACTCGGGTGTCGGATCTGGGCGCCTTATGGCAGCCCTCACCCCGCCCCGGATTGCCAGCACAAGAGCAAAGCGAACAAGCCTTTGCGCCCGACCAAGTTCACGCGACCCACCCCTCATTGCAAGATGCCGCACCCGAGACCTGGCCACTTGGCAAAGCCCTCGCACAACTGCACGGCGTGTACATCTTGGCTGAAAACACACACGGCTTGGTACTGGTCGACATGCATGCCGCGCACGAACGCATCGTGTACGAACAACTCAAAACACAAATCGATGCGCAACATGTCAGCAGCCAACCGCTGTTGATCCCAGCCACCTTCCCAGCCAGTGCACAAGAAGTGGCGACCGCCGAGTCGTGCGCCGAAGCCTTACAAGAACTAGGCTTAGAAATTTCTACGCTGTCGAGCAAAACCTTGGCGGTGCGTGCCGTGCCGAGCACCTTGGCGCAAGGTGATGCCGTTGCCTTAGCGCGCAGCGTGTTGGCTGAACTGTCTCAACATGACGCCAGCACCGTGGTGCAACGTGCGCGCAACGAACTGCTGGCCACCATGGCCTGCCACGGTGCGGTGCGGGCCAATCGCAAGCTCACAATTGACGAGATGAACGGCTTGCTACGTCAGATGGAAATGACCGAACGCTCCGACCAATGCAACCATGGTCGTCCAACTTGGCGCCAGTTGTCGATGCGCGAACTTGATGCGCTGTTTTTACGCGGTCGTTGATGTCACCTACTCGCATTATTTTTTTACTGTCACTGTTGCTGGGTATTCAACCCGTCGCCACTGATTTGTATTTGCCCGCGCTCCCCGCGATCAAGGCAGAGTTTGGCGCTGAGCTCTCACAGGTGCAGCTCACCCTGAGTGCCTTGCTGCTGGCTTTTGGTACGTCGCAATTGGTGTGGGGCCCGCTGTCCGACCGCTTTGGACGCAAACCGATTTTGTTGTGTGGGCTGAGCGCCTTCACCTTGGCAGGTCTGGGTTGCGTGATGTCCAGCAGCATGCTGCAGTTAATTGTGTGGCGCGCCCTGCAAGGGGCCGCCATGGGCGCGGTGGTGATGTGCGCACGCGCCATTGTGCGCGACCTCTACACACCCGAAACCGGGGCGGGCGTGATGTCCAAAGCCCTGACAGGCCTAGCCTTCTTGGCTTGTGCCAGCGCCCCCTTGGGCGGCTTGCTCACGGACCTATGGAGCTGGCATGCGGCCCTTGTTTTGGTGATGGGGTTTGGTGCCATCACGTTCACGTTCGTGGCCTTGCAGTTCAAAGAAACCGTGCACCGCAAAAATCCACAGGCGTTGCGGCTCCGTGTGTTGGCGCACACGTGGTGGCATATCGTGCGTCACCCGACCTTCGTGGCGTTCTCGTGCGTGTCGATTGCGTCCTATGGTGGCTTATTCACATTCTTAGCATCATCCTCTTTTGTCTTTATTGGGCTGCTTGACCTGGCACGCTGGCAATACAGCCTGCTGCTGTTCTCGATGGCCTTTACTTATTTGCTGGGCACCTTGCTCTGCCGCCGTTTGTTGCGGCGCTTTGGTGTACCCCAAACAGTTGCGCTGGGCGGCATGTTCAGTTTGCTGGGGGGGGGGTTGATGGCCTTCAACGTATGGCTTGGCTGGCAAAGCGTGCTGAGCCTGATGGGCCCCTTCTACTTGTTCGTGTTGGGTCATGGCATTCATCAACCTTGCGGCCAGAGTGGTGCCGTCGGACCGTTCCCCAAAGCAGCCGGAGCGGCCTCTGCTTTGGGTGGTTTCTTGATGATGCTGATCGCATTCCTCACCGGTTTATGGCTTGGCGTCGCCAAGGACGGCTCGGCTTTGCCGATGGCACAGAGCATCGCGTTTTGGTCTGTCGCGACTGCCCTGTCGGCTTGGCTGGTATTACGCCGTGGCGGTCCCCGTGTCTGATGCACAACGGCTTGATGCGCTGGCCTTGGTCGGCCCGACGGCCAGTGGCAAAACAGCTGCCGCCTTAGCGATTTCGCAGCAATGGCCGGTTGAAATCATTAGCCTTGATTCAGCCTTGGTCTACCGCGGCATGGATATCGGCACGGCCAAACCTACGGCCCACGAGTTGGCGCAAGTGCCGCACCACCTGATTAATATTCGTGATCCGTTGCAAGCTTACAGCGCGGCTGAATTTTCACGCGATGCCATGACCCTGATGGCCGAGATTCGCGCACGCGGCAAGCTCCCACTGCTCGTTGGTGGCACCATGCTCTACCTCAAAGCCCTGCGCGATGGGATTGACGACCTACCCACCGCACAACCTGCCTTGCGCGCTGAGATTGAGCAACAAGCCCTCGCCTTGGGTTGGCCTGCCCTGCATGCCGAACTAGCGATCGTCGACGCCATCACTGCCGCACGCCTCGCACCCAACGATGCCCAACGTATTTCACGTGCCCTTGAGGTATGGCGCGTGAGTGGCAAGCCGTTGTCGCAGTGGTTTGCAGAAGGAAATGCCACCCGAGCCGCGCAACCGTCACTGCACATGCCGCTGCTGTCTCTCGAACCCATCGAACGTGCCTGGCTGCATGCGCGCGTGGCGCAACGCTTTGACCTCATGCTGGCTGATGGCTTCTTGCAAGAGGTCCAAGCCCTGCGCGCGCGTGGCGACTTGCACCTGGACTTGCCCAGTATGCGCTGCGTGGGTTACCGCCAAACGTGGGAGTTGCTGGACCAGGCCGAGGCCACGGGGGCAGTACCGGAAAGCATTTTTCCGAAGCTGCAAGAGTTGGGTATAGCGGCAACTCGGCAGTTAGCCAAACGCCAACTCACGTGGCTGAGAGGGATGAACGAACGCATCATCATCCCATGCGATGCGCCCGATGCTTTGGCTCAAACACTGGCCGCGGTTGAACGGTTTACTGCAAAGGCTCTTTGACAGCGTCTGGCAGCGGCAGCGGCATGACCGCAATGCCCTCGTCGATCAATGCTTCTGTTTCTCGCGGCGTAGCCTGTCCGCGGATGTTGCGCGGCTCAACTTCACCGTAGTGCATCTTGCGGGCTTCCTCAGGGAAGCTGTCACCCACGTCTTGCGTGTTGGCCACAACATGACGCACCATCTTGAGCAACGCCGCTTGCAAATGCGCAGGGTCTAAATTGACCACGTCTTGCGATGGGGGCACGGGTGTCGCACTGAGCGCCGCCTTCCCTTCTTGGCCGCCTGCAGCGGCAACGGAATTACTTTCTGCGCTTCGATCACCACGTGCTGTATTCAAATTCAGTCTCGGTGCGCTGAGCTTTTTGGTAACGTCAGCGTCACCACAAAGAGGGCACGAAACCAAGCCGCGCAGAAGTTGGCTTTGAAAATCGTCCTCAGAGCCGAACCAGCCCTCGAAGACATGGTGTTGGCCACACTGCAGGTCTAAGACTTTCACGCGCGCTGCCAGTCAAGAGGCCAAGCACCGCTCAGGTGGTTTTGCAGCCAGAGCAAACCTGTGAGGGTTTTGGCATCCGTCAAACGCCCATCACGAGACCAGGCCAGTAGCTCATCCACGCTGGCGTCAAACACATCGAGGAACTCACCCTCGTCGAGCTGACGCGCCCCTTGTGTTAATCCGCGCGCAAACCAAATATCGATGAACTCTGTGGAGTAGCTGATGACGGGGTGCAACACACCCGCATGCGCCCACTCGGCCGCGCGGTAGCCTGTTTCTTCCAGCAGTTCACGCTGGGCGCACACCCAGCGATCTTCACCCGGATCGAGCTTGCCAGCGGGGAACTCAATCATCACTTGCTGCACGGGATAGCGGTATTGACGCTCCATCACCAAACGGCCGTCGTCTCGCAAGGCAATGATCATCACCGCCCCTGGGTGGATCACAAACTCGCGCACTGCAGTATCACCACTCGGCAAACGCACCGTGTCGCGGAAGGCGTGAAGAAAATGCCCTTTGAACAGCTCTACCTGGTCGATCCTGTGCTCAACCAAGTGGCTGTCATCTGATGAGGTAGGACCGGCGGTGTTTGTATTGTTCATCATGAAAAAAGCCAGCCCAAAGGCTGGCTTAGTTGTTCGTGTCTTCGTTTAAGTACCCAACGTAGACACAATGGCTTTGGCGCACAAGGTCATCAAACCGCCAGGCAATATGCCTAAGATCAAAATCAACGCACCGTTGATGGACAACACGACGCGCACATCCGTCCCAGCTGACACTGTTGTGGCGGTGATGGGCGCATCAAAGTACATGACCTTGACGATTCGCAAGTAGTAGAAGGCGCCAATCAGCGACATCATCACAGCGAAGATCGCCAACGCAACCGCGCCGGTTTGACCTGATGCGATCAAGGCTTGCAACACCGACAGCTTGGCATAAAAGCCAACCAGCGGCGGCACGCCTGCCAACGAGAACATACAAGCAGCCATGACGCCAGCATACAAAGGGCTGCGTTGGTTCAAGCCAGAAAGATCCGCGATCTCTTCGCTCTCAAACCCTTCACGTGCCAACAACAAAATGATGCCGAAGGTCGCCAAGGTCGTCAGCACATACGTGATGACGTAGAACATCGAAGAGCTGTAGGCATTCGCGGCAGCAGCAGTGTTGCCATTGACCACGCCGGAGAGCAAGCCGATCAACACAAAGCCCATTTGAGCGATGGTGGAGAACGCCAGCATGCGTTTGAGGTTGGTTTGCGCCACTGCGGCCAAGTTACCGATCAACAAGGATCCGATGGACAACACCATCAACATCTGCTGCCAGTCAACCGCCAAGGGCAACAAGCCTTCGACCAACAAGCGAATGGTCATTGCGAAAGCTGCCAATTTCGGAGCACCACCAATCATCAAGGTCACCGCAGTCGGTGCACCTTGGTATACATCGGGGATCCACATATGGAAAGGGACGACGCCGAATTTGAATGCCAAACCGCACACCACAAAGACCAAGCCCAACACCAAAACTTGGTGTTTGATTTGACCAGAGGCGACCGCTTTGAAGACCGTCGTGATGTCGAGCGAACCCGTGGCGCCGTACAACATGGACAAGCCATAGAGCAAGAAACCACTGGCCAATGCGCCCAACACAAAGTACTTCATGGCAGCCTCGCTGGCCACGGCGTTATCACGACGCAGGGCCACCAAGGCATAGCTGCACAAAGTCAACAATTCCAAACCGAGGTACAACACAAGGAAGTTATTGCCCGAGATCATGACGAACATGCCCAACAAAGCAAACATGCCCAAAGTGAACAACTCCCCGCCACGCAACATGTCACGATCCGCTGCGTACGGACGGCCGTAGACCAGCGTGACCATCACAGCCAATGCGGCAAAGCACTTGAGCCAACTGCCCATGGGGTCAGATACCACCATGTTGCCAAAGCTATAGACCGTTTGGGCTTGGGTCGCCGCCACGGCTTCCAAGTACGCCACCACACCAATCGTGATCAACGACAAAGCGTAGGTGGTGGTCCGGCGTGGGCACTTGACGAACAAGTCCACCATGGCGATCACGATGGCCATCACAGCCAACAAAATTTCGGGATAAACCGCAGCGATGCTCAGTTTTTCAAACATTTTTCAATCCCTATTTATTGGGGCAACTTGGAAAGCGCCACGTGCTTGAGCAAGTCAGCCACGGACACATCCATCACATCAGTGAAGGGTTTGGGGTACAAGCCCATGGCCAACACGGCAATCGCCAACAAGGCCAGCATGAAGAACTCACGGCTGTTAATGTCGGTCAACTCTTTCACATGGTCATTGGCCACGGGACCCAGATACACGCGCTTGACCATCCACAAGGTGTAGGCGGCGCCAAAGATCAAGGCAGAGGCAGAGGCAAAGCCAATCCAGAAGTTGTATTTGATGGCGCCCAAGATGACCATCCATTCACCCACGAAGCCGGCTGTGCCGGGCAAGCCGCAGTTGGCCATGGCAAACAACAATGCGAAGGCTGCGAATTTAGGCATGGTGTTGACAACACCACCGTAACTGGCAATCTCACGTGAGTGCATGCGGTCATACAACACACCAATAGACAAGAACATGGCAGCCGACACAAAGCCGTGCGCGATCATCTGCACCAAGGCGCCAGACACACCAATGTCATTGAAGATGAAGAAGCCCAAAGTCACAAAACCCATGTGCGCGACCGATGAATAAGCCACGAGCTTTTTCATGTCTTCTTGCACCATGGCCACCAAGCCCACGTAGACCACAGCCACGAGGGACAAAGCAATCATGAGCCACGCGAATTCGCGTGCAGCATCAGGAGCGATGGGCAATGAAAAACGCAAGAAGCCATAAGCGCCGAGCTTCAACATGATGGCAGCCAA
>Ga0075464_10001385_pt1 | contig 10929 bp, 6 predicted proteins | sample DEB19_08_DNA_5_FD_75068 | JGI IMG/M metagenome (GOLD analysis project Ga0075464, IMG submission 75068) | Aqueous microbial communities from the Delaware River and Bay under freshwater to marine salinity gradient to study organic matter... | ecosystem: Environmental > Aquatic > Marine > Coastal ...
CATGCCGTTAAAATTTTAGTTGTATACTCTGCAAATGTAGGGTTTTGAACGCTAATGGCTTACATTTGCACAGGTTGAAATGTGACATTTTTTACCCCGAGAAGCCTCTTTTAGCTTTTCATTAAGGAAATGCACCTTTTCTTCCCCCTTAAATAAAGAAATGATTTACAATGGAGTATCAATTTAGGGCCATCGAGCAAAAATGGCAAGCAATTTGGAAGGAAAGACAATCTTACAAAGTTAGCAACGAAAGTACTAAGCCAAAGTGCTATGTGTTGGATATGTTTCCTTACCCAAGTGGGGCAGGCTTGCATGTAGGTCACCCATTAGGCTATATTGCCTCTGATATTTATAGTAGGTATAAAAGGCTGAAAGGTTTTAATGTGCTTCATCCAATGGGATATGATGCTTTTGGACTTCCTGCCGAGCAATTTGCAATTGAACATGGGGTGCATCCTGCAAAATGTACAAATGATAATATTCAGAATTTTAGAAATCAGTTAGACAATATTGGATTTTGTTATGATTGGGATAGAGAAGTAAGAACCTGTGATGCAAGTTATTACAAATGGACACAATGGATTTTCTTACAATTGTTTAATAGTTATTTTGATAGGGCTTCAAAAAAAGCAGTTGATATAAAACAATTAGTTGCTGTTTTTGAAAAGGAAGGTAATGCACAACATGCTTGTCCTGGGGATAGCAAGTTGCAATTTACTGCTGCCGATTGGAATAGCTATTCGGAAAAAGACCAACAAACTATTTTAATGCAGTATCGTTTGGCTTTCTGTGGAATTGGGGAAGTGAATTGGTGTGAAGCCTTAGGGACAGTATTAGCTAACGACGAAGTCATTAACGGATTTAGTGAAAGGGGCGGGCATCCGGTTGAAAAGAAAAAATTACGCCAATGGTATTTGCGCATTACTGAATACGCGGATCGTTTATTATCGGGTTTAGAAACTATTGAGTTTAGTGATGCGATGAAGGAAATGCAAGGTAACTGGATTGGTAAAAGTTATGGAGCCGAAATTGATTTTGAAGTAAGTAATTATGCGGCAAGCTTAAAGGTGTATACAACTAGGCCAGACACTGTTTTTGGTGTTGATTTTATGGTAGTTGCTCCCGAACACGCGTTAATAGAACAAATTACACCCGACACAAATAAGCAAGCGGTTGCGGAGTATATAACGTATGTTAAAAGTAGAAGTGAAAGAGAGCGTATTGCAGAAAAGAAAATCACAGGTTGTTTTACAGGTGCTTATGTAATTAATCCTTTCAATAAAAAACTAGTACCTATTTGGATTTCAGAATATGTGCTAGCGGGTTATGGAACAGGTGCAATTATGGCAGTGCCTTGCGGAGATGATAGAGATTTTAAATTCGCACAACATTTTAATATTCCTATTACTAACATTATTGGTGATGCGTTTAATGGAGTGGATGCAAATCCTACTAAGGAAGCAAAACTAATGAATAGTGATTTTTTAAATGGCATTGTACAAAAAGACGCTATAGGCATTGTGAATGAAAAGTTAGTAGCAATGGGTATTGGGCAGCCTAAAGTAAATTATAGAATGCGAGATGCTGCATTTAGCAGGCAGCGTTATTGGGGAGAACCATTTCCTATTAAATGGATTGATGGGATTGCGTATCCATTAAAAGAAAGCGAGTTGCCTTTAATATTACCTACAGTTGAAAACTATGGACCAGGCCCTGATGGGGAAGGACCACTAGCTAATATTGCTTCCTGGAAATCAGAAAATTATGAGACCAATACGATGCCAGGTTTTGCGGGCAGTAGTTGGTATTTTATCCGTTATATGGATCCAAAAAATGATGTTGAATTTTGTAGCAGAAAAGCAAGTGATTATTGGGGACAGGTTGACTTATATATTGGTGGTACCGAGCATGCAGTAGGGCATTTGTTGTATAGCCGTATGTGGACAAAAGTATTGTATGATTTAGGCCATATTGGTTTTGATGAGCCGTTTAAAAAATTATTGAATCAAGGAATGATTCAAGGAAGTTCACGATTTGTATATCGTAAAAGGGGTACCCATACTTTTGTGTCAGCGGGTTTAGTGGGTACACAAGAAATAGATCAATTACATGTGGACGTGAATATGGTGGATGGAGTTGAATTAGATACAGCGGCATTTAAAAAATGGAAACCAGATTATGCCAATGCAAGTTTTGAACTAGAAGACGGGAAATATATTTGTGGGGTAGAAGTGGAAAAAATGTCAAAGTCGAAGTTCAATACAGTAAACCCCGACGACTTAGTGAATAAGTATGGTGCCGATACTTTTAGGATGTATGAGATGTTCTTAGGTCCGGTGGAACAAAGCAAGCCTTGGGATACAAAAGGGATTGAAGGGGTGCATCGATTCTTGAAAAAATGCTGGCGTTTATGTTTTGATGAAATCAAGGGAAAAATTTGGGTGGACGAAGCGCCAACTAATGAAGAATTGAAAGTATTGCACAAGGCTATTAAAAAAATTGAGGAAGACACAGAAAGGTATAGTTTCAATACAGCAGTGAGTGCCTTTATGATATGTGTTAATGAATTATATGATTTGGGTTGCCACAAGAAAAGTATTCTTTCTCAGGTACTGGTTTTATTAGCGCCTTATGCACCCCATTTTGCAGAAGAACTATGGCAGGTATTGGAAAATGAAGGGTTGGTAGTGGACGCCGCGTATCCGGTTTTTGAAGCAAAATATATATTGGAAACAGCTAAAGAATATCCGGTAAGTATTAATGGCAAAGTAAGAACCAACATATCTATTGCATTAGACGCTTCGGAAGAGGCAGTAAAAGCAATCGTATTGGAAAACCCATTGGTGCAAAAATGGGTCGAGGATAAACCAATAAAAAAACTCATATTCGTAAAAGGAAAAATGATCAATATTGTTATTTAATTAATGCTTGAAATAAATTCTATGAAAAAACACTTAGCCCTCTTTGTAATTTTTGGAAGCACATTTTTATGCGCAAATGCGCAAATGCCTCAAAGTATGTTGCCTCGTTTTGTTCGATGGGTTGATAATAACCAACTAGTTGTAAATACAAAATTAAATAAAGAAACTGTTGCCAAGGATTATTCATATAATATTACAACGAAGCAATATGGTACTGCGCCAGCAATAACAATTGCTGATAAGTCGGTTGATGTTAAAAATTCAAATGTGTTTTTAAAAGTGAATGGGGTAGAAACACAGTTGACTTTTGATGCAGCTGAAGAGAAAAATCCAACACTTTCGCCTGATGGTAATTTTGTAGCGTATACAAAAAATAATAATTTATACACATTAAGTTTAGCAGATAAAAAAGAAACAGCTATTACCAATGATACCGCTAAAGGCATCTTGAATGGTTATGCAAGTTGGGTTTATTTTGAAGAAATATTTGGCCGTCCTACAAAGTACCGTGCTTTTTGGTGGAGTCCTGACAGCAAGTATATTTCATTTATGCGTTTTGATGAAAACAAGGTGCCTATGTTCCCAATTTATAATAGTGAGGGGCAACATGGTTTTGTAGAAGAGACTAGGTATCCTAAAGCAGGTGACGAGAATCCTACAGTTAAAATTGGTTGGACAGTTCCTACAGGAGGCGCAATTACATGGGCTGATTTTAAGGACCAAGACGATCAATATTTTGGCTGGCCTATTTGGAATCCAAATAACAATAGGATGTGGCTTTCATGGATGGATCGTGGTCAAAATAATTTGAAAGTATATGAATTAGACCCGAGCACGGGGGCTAAAAATTTAGTGTATAAGGAATACCAAAAAACTTGGATTGATTTAGAAGATAGAAACGGCGGCAGGATAAATTTTGTTCCTAATAATAAAGGATACATTGCACAGTCTGATGAGAGTGGATGGAATCATTTATATATGTATGATATGGAGGGTAAATTACAATATCCTATAACCACTGGGAAATTTACTGTTTTGGGTATTAGACAAATTGATGAAAAAACTAAGACTATCTATTTTACAGCAAGAGGAATTGAGAACACTGCGAGAATCGATTTATATGCTATTGGATTTGATGGAAAAAATCAAAGAAGATTGACGGTAGGTGAATTTAATAATGCGCAAATTTATATTGCGCCTGATGCAAAACATTTTGTTTCGGTATATAGTAATGTAAACACGCCAACATCAATTGCAGTAGTGGATGTAAAGACTAAAGTACTTGATGTGTTAGGAACAGCAGTGGATTCTAGTTTTAAAGCCGCATCTTATGCAAAAACCGAATTAATTAGAATTAAAAGTGCAGATGGTTTATATGAATTACCTGCATTAGTAACTTGGCCTAAGAATATGGATCCAAATAAAAAGTATCCATTGTTGGTGAGTATTTATGGCGGTCCCAATGCGGGAACTGTTATGGATTCATGGGCAAACCCTAGTGCAAAAGAAAATTGGGCGAAAGAAGGTTTAATTCAAGTAGCATTTGACCACCGAGCTAGTGGACATTTTGGAAAAGAAGGGGTTAATTATATGTACCGCAATTTAGGTTATTGGGAAATGCAAGATTATATGACAATGGCTAAGTGGTTTATTGCAAACGGAAATGCTAATCCTAGTAAAATTGCAATTACAGGATTTAGCTATGGTGGTTATATGAGTTGTTATGCATTAACATATGGCGCAGATGTATTTACACACGCTATGGCTGGGGGAAGTGTAACAACATGGGAGTTGTATGACTCACACTACACCGAACGCTTTATGGACACACCAAACGAAAATCCAGAAGGATATAAGTCGGGAAATGTAATGACGCATATTAAAAATTTTAAAGGAGTCTTACAATTAGTACATGGAACGATGGATGACAATGTACATATGCAAAACTCGGTTCAATTATTAAGTGCATTGCAAGACAATGGTAAAGATGTTGAGTTTATGTTATACCCTGGCGGAAGGCATGGATGGGGTGGTGCAAAAGGGAAACACTTTACTGACTTGAAGAGCAAATTTATCTTTGAACATTTGTTAGACAAGCCTTATACAAGAGCGAAGTAATTTAGATAAATAAATAATTAAATGTCCAACCCGAATTTAGATACTGCTATTAATAATTCCAATCCACAGGATAGAGAATTTGAAAATAGTATTCGGCCTACTGAAATGGATGCCTTTGCTGGGCAACCGCAACTAATTGAAAATATTAGCATTTTTATTAAGGCAGCAAAAATGCGCGGCGAGGCCTTGGATCATATATTGTTTCATGGTCCTCCGGGCTTAGGTAAAACTACGCTTAGCAGGATTGTGGCGAATGAAATGGGTGTACAAATAAAAGAAACCTCGGGGCCGGTAATTGAAAAGCCCAGTGACTTGGCAGGTTTATTAACTAGCCTAGAAGCGAATGATGTTTTATTTATTGATGAAATCCACCGCTTAAGTACCGTGGTTGAGGAATATTTATATTCTGCTATGGAAGACTATAAAATCGATATCATGATTGATAGTGGACCAAATGCAAGGAGTATTCAAATTAATTTAAATCCTTTCACACTAGTTGGCGCTACTACAAGGAGTGGTTTACTTACGGCACCATTGCTTTCAAGGTTTGGAATTAAGTCACGTTTAGAATATTACCCAGCAACTGTAATTGAAAAGATTATAATGAGGAGTGCGGGTATATTAGATGTTCGTATTAATGCAGAAGCTGCTGGTGAAATTTCGAGGAGGAGTAGGGGGACGCCAAGAATTGCGAATGGGTTATTAAGAAGAGTACGTGATTTTGCACAGGTACTGAACGACGGCACAGTAGACATTGGCATTACAAAGCATGCATTAAAGGCTTTAAATGTGGACGAACACGGGTTAGATGAAATGGACAATAGGATATTACTAGCTATTATAGAGAAGTTCAAAGGGGGGCCAGTTGGTATTACCACTATTGCAACAGCAGTAGGGGAAGAGTCGGGTACCATTGAAGAAGTATATGAGCCGTTTTTAATACAAGAGGGGTTCCTGCAAAGAACGCCACGTGGTAGGGAGGTAACACAAAAAGCATATACGCATTTAGGAAAGAAAAGAGAAAGGGGGAGTTTAGACAACCCGGAATTATTCAGATAATTAAAACTATTTCAAACAAAAAGGTCTCGACAAAAAATCGAGACCTTTTTTATAAGTTGGGTTAATTGCCAATTAATGCACGACTAACCTAAAACCATTGCCGTGTATATTCACAATTTCAATTTGTGTATCTTCTTTTAAATATTTTCTAAGTTTAGCAATGTATACATCCATACTTCTACCATTGAAATACGTGTCGCTGCCCCATATTTTTTTAAGTGCTTTTTCTCTTGTCAATAAATCATTTTTATGCTCAGCAAGCATTTTTAATAGTTCATTTTCCTTTGGAGAAAGTACTTGTGTATGTTCTCCAATTTTTAGTTCACGTAATTTTGGATTGAAATGATATTGCCCTAAATCATATTCTAAATTGTCGCTTATTTTATTATCCTCTTCGTTTCTTTTAATGATTGCTTTTATCTTAAGCATTAATACTTCACTATCAAAAGGCTTTGTGATATAGTCGTCCGCCCCAAGTTTGTAGCCATGGATAATATCTTCTTTTAATGTTTTAGCACTTAAGAAAAACAAAGGTACATCGGGGTCAATGTCGCGGATTTCTTCAGCTAATGTAAATCCGTCTACATGAGGCATCATGACATCTAATAAACAAAGGTCAAATTTTTCACGTTGGAATGCTGCTAAACCTAAACGGCCATCACGTTCTAATGTTACTTCATATTCGTCTAGTTCAATATAGTTCTTTAACACTAGTCCTAGATTACTATCATCTTCGCACAATAAAATTTTATACTTTTTCTTGTCTTCCATATTAATTGCTTTTTGTAAAGGAACGTATTTAACTATTCGAACTGTTAAAAGTGTTTCCAATGTTTTGTTAAAATGTACCTAATTCTTCGTACTTGTACAAAGGTCGCAAATTTCACATTTAATTGGGTCATTTTCGCCAAAGTATTTAGCTAAATACATACTTCTGCAGGGGAAGCCAATTCCCCTTATATAATTAGTAAAATGCCTAATTCTTTCTAAAAATGCCTTTTTCATGAGTGTGTAATGGTCAATATCTAATTTCATAAAAGCGGCTGAGCTTCTATTCCATAGAAATTCCACCACAGGTTGCTGTTCTTTCTGTTCAAAAGTTACTAGTCCATGGAGCGTTAATAAATGTAAATTCTTTATTACAAATGCAGCATCGCGTTGTAATAGCTCCGCTAATAAGTTTTCGTTTATATAATGTGGGCTATCTAAAATACCACCATAAGTGCGTAACAAAGTTTGTAAAACAACACCAGCGATAGCATTATTAGTTGTAAATGCTTCAATAGTCAGGCGGTCTGCAACAACTTGCACCATTGAAGGCTTAAAGGAGGCTGCTGAAAATTGCACATGTCCTTCTTGTTGAATCCAGTTTAATGCATTTCTTGCTATCATTTTGTCCCATTGGAAACGCGCACAAAAATTATCAAAGTCAAAAGGGAACTGTTGCTTTTCACCCATTCCTATTGGCAATTGTACATAATCGGCTAAATCCTGAAATACTTTTTTAATGATGTCTATAGGAGGGTATTTTTTTTCTTGAACTACATTCCAGTACTCCCAGTCGTTTTTTTGATATAGTAAAATTGCTTTTGCGGGTGCGCCATCTCGTCCAGCACGTCCTGCTTCTTGATAATATTGTTCTAAACTATTCGGCAAGTCGTAATGTACCACTAATCGGACTCCGCCTTTATTAATACCCATTCCAAATGCGTTGGTGCAAACTACAATTGGGGTATCATTTGTCATCCAATTTTTTTGCACTGCCTGCCTGTTTTGTATAGTCATACCTGCGTGGTATTCGCCAACCTTATAACCGTATGCTTTTAACAATGAACTTAACTGTGTAACATTATTGCGTGTATTGCAATAAATAATAACAGCACCTTCTGTTTCATTTAAAATGCCTCTTAAGCTGTGTAATTTCACCGGCACTTGCTGAACAATATATTGCAAATTAGGCCTTAAGAAAGAATCGGTAATTACTTGTGCGTTAGGTAAGGACAATTGGTCAACAATATCTTTTTGAACAACAGGTATTGCAGACGCTGTCATTGCAAGGATAGGTATAGTGGGGAATAATTTTTTTAACACCGACACCTTCCTATAACTTGGTCTAAAATCATATCCCCATTGGGAGATACAGTGTGCTTCATCAATTGCAAATAAAGTAACAGGTAATTGTTTTAAGAAATCCTGAAACTTTTTTTGTGCTAATTTTTCTGGAGAACAATAAATGAATTGAAATTTACCTGCAAGTGCATCAGTTAATATTTCGTTTTGGGCTTCTTCTGTAATTTGTCCCCCCAATGCAACAGCAGTAATATTTTTTTCTTTTAAATCCTTTACCTGGTCTTGCATTAAAGCAATAAGTGGGCTTATCACTACACAAATACCATTAGTATATAAAGTGGGTATTTGAAAACACAACGATTTGCCTGCGCCAGTAGGTAATAAGGTAAGTACATCCTTGCCTTTAATTACTGCTTCAATTACAGCAAGCTGTTGCGGCCTAAAGGCTTCGTAGCCCCAGTATTGTTTTAATATGTTTTGAACGGTTTTCAATAGCCGGCTTACACTAATTTTTTCTTGAATAAACGAAGCGAATTAAGTGCAAGCACAATATCACTCAATCCCATTATTAAAGCACCATAAGTTGGTCCCCAAGTGCCTAATAGGCCAAAAGCAGCAACAGGGATGGCAACAATATTATAAGAAAATGCCCATATTAAATTTTCTTTAATGGTTTCATAAGTTCTACTTCCTAAGCCAAGCGCCATTGGTAAATTCTTTAGCCCCTGATTCATTAATATTACTTGTGCACTTTGTATAGCAATATGTGATGCGTTACTTAGTGAAATTCCGATAGTTGCTTTTGCAAGTGCAGGTGCATCATTAATTCCATCACCTACCATGGCTGTTGGATTTGCCTTTGTTAAGGCATCTAGCTTATTCAGCTTATCGGCGGGACTTTGTTCATACAATATTTCTTGTATGCCCAATAGTTTTCCAACTTGTTCGCATTTTTCTTTTCTATCCCCACTTAATAATACAGTGTGAATACCTTTTTTGTGAAGTGTTTCAATTACTTCTTTAGCTTCTGGGCGTATTTGATCGGCAACATCTAGCCAGCCTATTAATTTATCATTCTTTTGTATGTAAACATTATGACCGTCTTCCACATTTTTGTCAACTAAACTTTTGAATGAACCAGCCCAATAATTATTACCTTGTTTATCGGTTGCTTTTATGCCAATTCCTTTTACTTCTTCAATGGTCTCCCATTTTATTTCTTCTTTTGATTTCCACTCTGCACTAATACATTTTGCAATTGGATGGTTTGAATATTTTTCTAAAGAATAAGCTATGACAATAAAGGCTTCTAAAGTAGTTCCCTCTAATACATTGGTCCCTGAAATTTCAAATAATCCGGTGGTGAGCGTACCTGTTTTATCAAATACTACTTGTTTTATATCCTTAAAAGTTTCTAAACTTTTTGCATTTTTAAATAGCACCCCATTCCTCGCGCCCCTTCCAAGTCCAACAGCAATGGCTGCAGGCGTAGCCAACCCCATTGCGCAAGGACAAGCAATCACTAATACTGCAATTGCCCTTAACAAGCTTTGCCCAAACCCGATGTCGGTAATAATAAGGTTACCTACTAAAGTGAGCACTGCAATACCTAATACTAAGGGAACAAATACAGCACTTATTTTATCGGCTAGTACTTGCACAGGAGGCTTTTCACCTTGTGCAGCTTTTACCATTTTTAATATATTGGACAACACTGTGTCGTCACCAACAGCTGTCACATAAGCCTTTAATGTGCCATTTTCGACAGTACTACCACCCAACAAAAGGTCGGTTGTTTTTTTATGTACGGGTACGCTTTCTCCTGTTACTATTGACTCATTTACATTTGCTTCTCCCCATAAAATTTTACTATCCATTGGGATAGTTTCGCCTGAATTAATAAGTATTAAATCACCCACTTTTAAAGTTTCACTTTCTACATTAAAAATTACTTCCTTGTGCTGGTCATCAAATACAATCATATTTGCCATCACTTTTTGCGCCTTCACTAAGTCCTTTAATGCACGTTGTGTAGAAGCTACAGAAGCGTCTTCTAAATAATTACCAAAAAACACAAGTGTCAAAATGGTTGCAGTGGTTTCGTAATAAGCAAATGCTTGTCCTAGTGCTGCTAAAGTGCCGTATAAACTATAACCAAAGGAGGCTATTGCTCCAATAGCAACTAGCACATTCATATTTGGTATTCCTTTTGTCAAACTATTCCATGCACTCTTTCCAAAATAACTCATACCTACAATAAATACAGGTGTTGTTAATGCTAATTGTACATAGGGGTTCATTAAAAAATGAATATGAATTCCTGGTAGCATGTGCACCATCAAGGGTAAAGTAAAAATCAAGCAAAAAAAGGCACGTTCTTGATTATTGTCAAGCCATTTCTTTTTTGGTGCGGCCCCGTCTTCACCCCTTACTTTGTATCCCAGCCCACTGATTCCTTTTATTAAATTTTCCTTATTTATATTTTCGGGCAATTCAAATTGTATCTCCCCTTCCATAAAACTTACCTTAGGTTCGCTGATTCCTTCTTTCTGTAGATATTTATGTATTGACAATGCACAATTGGTGCAACTCATGCCATCTACCTTCCATTGAACGTTTTCCATAATATGGCTATTTATAAAACAAAGATACGAAGACATTTCAGCATTGTATTTGTTCGCTTATCTTTGGTGAATGGATAGGAAGTATACATTGAATGATTTGGACCAATTGGCTGCTTTATTAGTTGAAAAGTATGGCC
>Ga0075464_10001386_pt1 | contig 10927 bp, 6 predicted proteins | sample DEB19_08_DNA_5_FD_75068 | JGI IMG/M metagenome (GOLD analysis project Ga0075464, IMG submission 75068) | Aqueous microbial communities from the Delaware River and Bay under freshwater to marine salinity gradient to study organic matter... | ecosystem: Environmental > Aquatic > Marine > Coastal ...
CACGAACACGAACACGAACACGATCATGCAGCCGTAGATCGAAACCGACACGATGACCACATCAGTTCGTATTCAGTCATCCGCGAACAGTCCATTTCATGGGCGGGCTTTTCTGCCTGGCTGGAGATGATCAGTCAGATGCGCGGCGACGACCTGTTGCGCGTCAAGGGCATCGTCAACGTGATCGAGCACCCGGATCGTCCGGTGGTGATCCATGGCGTGCAGCACCTTTTTCATCCACCAGTTTTTCTTGACCAGTGGCCAAGTGAAGACCGCCGTACGCGGCTTGTCTTCATCACCCGTGACATGGATCGCGAAGATATAGATGCCACCTTGCAGGTGTTCGAAAACCGCAAGCCTCGATCCTCACGGCCAAGTTGAAGCCAGAGATTCATTCATAACAGGAGACAGCCATGACATCAGATAGACGCACGCTACTCGGCGCTTTTGTGTTGGGATTTTCAACACTTTCACCACTGGTCTTTGCACAGTCCTATCCAACCAAGCCCGTGCGAATCATCGTCCCTTACGCGCCTGGCGGGACGGTTGATTCCGTGGCGCGTACATTGGCTGTCAGGTTGTCGGAACAGTTGGGGCAGCCATTTGTCGTTGAGAACCGTGCGGGTGCCAATGGCGCTATCGGTAGCGACTTAGTGGCCAAAGCCCCGGCTGACGGCTACACCCTGCTGATGCAAGCATCCACCTTTGTTGCCTCAGCACTGTTGGTCAAGAGCCAGCCATATGACCTTGAAAAAGACTTTACGCCGATTGCAAATCTCGGGTCAGTGCCGCTGGTGATGTTGACTTATCCCGGCCTGCCCATTAAAAACTTGGGTGACTTCATCAAAGCAGCAAAGGCCGAGCCCAAAAAATACACACTTGGTACGGCCGCTATTGGCTCCGCCAGCCATCTGGCAGAAGAAGCGATACGGTACGAGTCAAAAATTGACATTCAGATCATTCCGTACAAGGGAACTTCGCCAGCCATGATTGACGTTTTGGGTGGACACACAAGCGGCATGATTGACGCCGTACCATCGTTGCTGCAACACATCAAGACAGGCAAGGCGCGCGCGCTTGCGGTCACTAGCGCGAAGCGGTTGCCGACATTGCCCGATGTGCCGACTGTGGCCGAATCTGGTCTGCCCAACTTCGAGATGGTGTCTTGGTATGGCATTTGGGCTCCAGCCAAAATGCCTGCGGACTTGGCTACACGTTTAAACATGGAAATCAACACGGCCATGCAGTCACCGCAGGTGGTCCAAAGCCTTGGAGCGCAAGCCTTCATTTTTTCCCACACAACGGCCCCGCAGTTTGATACTTACGTGAAGCAAGAGTCTGCTAAGTACAAGCAATTGATCGAGAAGGCAAAAATCAAGATTGATTGATTTGAGGCCTCATACCCTTGTCGCAAGTTACGTGATTTTGAAAACAGTTCGCACCGTTTTCGAGCCCTTTTTTTCTTCAAAGATAGACCACTGCTTGATGCCTTTGACGAGAAAAGCGTTGCTGACATCTTTCACCGGAATGCGAGCCGTGCGTTTGGCTGTGACCCAGTCCTGAACGTGCGGCAACAGGGGTCCTTCGACGCCGGTCGGAACCAGCAATTCTTTGTCCCCTACTTTGCCTGCAGAGGTGACGACGAGTTCGGTGGCGGGCATGTTGGCTTTCGGTTGGTTGGTTCTGGCCCGTGCTCAGCGCGGCCACAACACCCACAGCTTGAGGGATTGGTTGACTTTGCTGGCTAACGCGCCGGCTTCCGCTCCTGTACCGGCAAAGTAGTCCGCCCTCACCGCGCCCAAGATCGCGCTGCCGGTGTCTTGCGCCAGCACCAGTTTTTGCAATTGAACGGACGGGCCGTTGGACGTCAGCCAGACCGGCGTGCCGTAGGGAATGCTTTGCCGGTCCACTGCAATTGAGCGACCCGCGGTCAGCGGCACGCCTTGCGCGCCGCGCGGGCCAAAGCCGGCGTCCTGCTCCGGCAGGGCTTCTTCCCTGAAAAAGATGTAGCGTGGGTTGCTCCACAGCAGCTGCGACACGCGCTGCGGGTTCTGCGCGGCCCAGGCCTTGGTGGCGTCAGGCCAAGGGTTGATCTTGTTCACGCCTTGGTCCAGCAACCACTGGTTGATGCTCTTGTAGGGTTGCTCGTTGGTGCCGGCGAACGCCACTCGCACCGTGCGTTGGCTGCCATCGGCTTCAGTCAGGCGCAAACGCCCGGAGCCCTGAATGTGCAACAGCATCGCGTCAATCGGGTCTTCCAGCCAAGCGATTTCGCGGCCCTGTAAAGCGGCTTGCGCTTCGGGGAGTGTTTCAATGTCTTGTCGGCTGAACCACGGTTTGCGGCTGGCCAGACCAGCTGGCGGCTGGTAGAGCGGGACGGCGTAGGTCGCCGTGGCTTGTCGGCTGGCACGAAACACCGGCTCGTAATAACTCGTCAGCAAGCCATCGGCCGCACCGCTCAGCGACTCGACGCGGTAGGGCTGCAGTCGCGACACCATCCAAGCGCGCTGCTCCTCCATGCTGCCAATGCTCAGGCGGCGTATCTCCGGGCACAGCGGCGCAAAGGTCGGTCCGGGCCGCTCGCAGCTTTTGATCCAAGCGTTCCAGGCTTCAAACAAGGTGTCATTTTCAAAGCCTGGCAAGTCGGCCCAACGCACGGGCACCCAGCGGCTTTTGCCCTGCACCCGTGTGCCAGTCGCATCGGGCGCAGAGACCGGCGAAGCCGGCTGGCTGACAGCTGCGGGCGGCACGCTGCCTTGACCCGGCGCTGGCCACGAAGGAAGCGGGGTTTTGACGGCGCAAGCGGTCAGCCAGAACGCGCCGCCGATAATCAAAAACTTCTTTGCGAACTGGGGAAAAATGGCCATGATTTTGTTGCTACTCGAAGCCCTTGCGGCCTTGCTGATACTGGTGTTCATTGTCTGGTGGACCATGTTCTCAGGACGAAAGGGCGGCGAGATCAAGCCACATGAGGACGCTGCCGCAGCGCATAAGAAAGACAAAGCCGGCGACTAAACATTGCGCATGAGGTTGGCCAGCTCGACCGCCGACTTGACGCCCATTTTGTCGAACACGCGGGCGCGGTGCACTTCCACCGTGCGCACGCTGATGTCGAGCTGATCCGCCACCAGCTTGTTGGGCAGTCCGCCCACCACCAGCCGCATCACATCCCGTTCGCGGTCTGTCAGTCCTTCGAGTCGAGCTTGTAAGCCGGTCGACTGATTGTGCAAAGCCAAGCCCTCGGCTGACAGCGCCAAAGCTTGCACGATGCGGTCGACCAGCGCGTTGTCCGAAAACGGTTTTTCGTAAAAATCAAAAGCGCCCCGTTTGACGGCATCAACGGCCGTCGGCACATCGGCATGACCGGTCAGAAAAATCACCGGCAGCGTCGGCAGCAAGCCGTAGGTGATGAGCTTTTCAAACATCGCCAAACCGCTGAGGCCGGCCATGCGCACATCCAGCAAAACGCACGAGGGTTCGCGAATGCCGCTGATGGCGGTGATGTGCCGGTCAAACGCTTCGCCGCTGTCAAAGCACTCGCTCACCAAGCGCCTCGAACGCAACAACCAAGCGAGTGCTTCGCGCACGCTGGCGTCGTCGTCAACGATATAAACGGTGGCGTGGGGGCTGGTCTTCATGTCAACAACTCACTTGCATGGGGGGTGGTTTGGGACGGTGTGATCAAAGGGGTCGGGCTGCCCGGTATCGGGCCGGAGGGCAGTGTGAATTTGAACACCGTACCGCGTGGCTTGGCCGGCTCATGACCCAGGTAGCCGCCGTGCTGCTCAATGACTGTGCGGCACAAACTCAGACCGAGGCCCATGCCTTCGGCGCGGGTGGTGAAGAACGGGGTGAATAGCTTCTCGGCGACTTCATCGGAGATACCGACACCTTGGTCGGTCACCGAAAATTCGACCCAGCGGTTGGTTTCGCTCGCGACGGCGGGTTTCACGCGCAGCGTCAGCACGCGTTCATGGGCCTGTGCTTTTCGTGATTCCGCCTGCATCGCCTGCATGCCGTTGCGGGCTAGGTTCAGCAGCACTTGTTCGACCATGGTGCGGTCACACAGCACGATGGCACAGGCCGCGTCAACCTCGATCACCAAGCGCACCGACAGCTTGCGAGCTTGCAGACTTACCAGCGGCATGATGGCGTCGAGCAGTGAGCGGGGCGCCACGCGTTCGCGCACTTGGTCACGTCGGCGCACAAAGTCGTGCACGCTTTTGATGACTTTGCCGGCGCGTTCGGCTTGCTCGCCAATGCGTTTCAGTGCCAGTCTCAAATCAGCGCTGAGCGTCACATCGGTACCACGTGCATCGCCAAGCAAATTCAGCGAGCCCGTGGCGTAACTGGAGATGGCGGCCAGTGGTTGATTCAGTTCATGGCTGAGCAGTGAGGCCATTTCTCCGACCATTGCCAGTCGGGCGGTGGCCTGCAACCGGTCTTGGCTGGTCCGCGAGACTTCCTCGACTCGACGTTGCTCGCTGATGTCGAGGATGGCACTCATCCAGCCAGTGTGTTTTCCGGCGGCATTGATGAGCGGTGCTTCGATGATGAGCACCGGAAAGCGCGTGCCATCGCGCCGCATGAAGATAGACTCATGGCCACCACGCGGCAGGCTGGCGCTGGCCAGCCGAATCGCTTGTCGGTCTTGGTATGCCCCCGCAAGCTCCGGCGGCCAATACGGGCTGGGAAAGTTATGGTCGAGCAATTCTTTCGCGTCCACGCCGACCATTTCGCAAAAAGCCGGGTTCACATACGTGATGCGACCTTGCAGGTCACGTGCGCGCAGGCCGGTGACCAGTGAGTCTTCCATGGCTTTTCTGAACGCCAGCGCATCGGCCAGATCGTTCTCGGCTTTCAGTCGCCGACGCATATCGCGCCCCAGCAGCAGCAGCACCGCAATCAATGCCATGGCCATGGCACTGACCAGCGCGGTCAGCACGTTCGGAAAAAAATCGGGCGTGCCGAGCCAACTGTCCATCCGCAATACGAGCGTGGTGCCAGGCAGGTCCAGCAGTTGCTGCGCGCTGTAAATTCGGTTGCCTCGTGTGGGCGTACCGGCGATCGCCAGCCGTGTGCCGTCGGTCTCAGTGAATGACAGCCCTTGTCCGCGCGACAGTTGCTTGCTCACCAGCTCGGACAGGATTTCTTGCAGGGAATAGGTGGCGACGGTGTAGCCGGTGACTTCACCTTCGTCGAGCAGCGGAATGCACAGGTCGAGCAGCTCCATGCCGAGGCCGTCTTTTTGCGGCATGAAGTAGCTGCCCGAATAGGCTGCACCGCTCATGCGCACCGCCGTAGCGCAAGCTTGAGCTGTGTCTTGCGCTGTGCTGGCCCTGCCCATGCGATCGAACACCGAAGGTCTGAAGGGTGTGTTGCCGGCTCGTACCAAAACCAGCGATGTATCGCGCGACTCGACGCGAAGGATCTCGCGGTGTTGGCGTAGCAATTCACTGACTTGCAAGCGCCAGAGCTCAGCATCACGCTGACTGGACTGAAGTGCTTCCAGCCCCTGGATGTTGCGTGCCAGGCCGGTGCGAATGTCGGTCACGATCTCGGCGGTGTCGCGTTCTAGGCGCGTTTGAATCTGGCTGCCTTCGTAGCGGCCAGCCAGCCAGACCAGCGTGCCCAGCATGGACACCACCAGCGCCACCAGCATCACCCAGAGAGACCAGCGGGGGTTCCATCGCAAGGTCCCACGCCACCAGCGCCGGTTAGCCAGTGATTTTTTGGGTGTTGCGGCGTTCATGGCTGTTCGCCACCCGTGGTTTTGTTCGGCTCGGCATTGGCGGGTTTGCGTTCAACGCGGGTGATGCGCGGATCGCTCCACGGCCCGTCGATGTGAAATTCCTGCGTTGCCGCTTCAGTCAATGGTCGGCGGAAAAACATCTGTGCCAAAAACGTGCCAAGGCCGATCGCCGGGTTGATGGCGGTGGCGATCAGCGAGGCGGTACCCGCGTTGATCTCGGGAATCACCACGACCCGCAAGTCTTGCGTTTCACGGGCGATGTTGGCGCTGCCGTCCATCAGCACGGCGGCGCTCACGCCCTTCATTTGCAGGTTGTTGGTGCGCGCTTGGCCTTGCTCAATGCTGACGTCGCCGCGCACAAAGTCAAAGGCGAAGCCTTCTGAGAAAACATCGCGAAAATCCAGCGTCAGCCGGCGCGGCAAAGATTGCAGGCTCAGCACGCCCAGCAGCTTGGCAATCCCGGGTTCGGCCTTGAGAAATTGCCCGCTTTCGATGTTGACGTTGAACTGCCCGTTCAAGCTCGGATAGTCCAGGCTCAGCGGCGAACCCAGCCAGCCCACCTGACCTTCGAGTTTGCCTTTACCGCGGCGCACCAAGCCATCCATGCCGAGGCGTTTCAAGAGATCGCCCGAGTTGTTGATGTCGAGCTTGAAATTCATCTGCACTCGGTGGCGCTGCGTTGACGGTGTCACGGCAGCCCAGTTGCCATTGGCAGAGAAAGTGGCGTCCGCTGAGATGACGTTGAGTTTGTTCAGCCGCCATTCACGCACGCCGCTGTCGCGCGGCAATAGTTGTGCGCTGCGATTCACCGCCTCGACCTCTACGCGGCCGAGTTTTTTACCCTTGAGCTCCAAGTCTTGAACCACAATGTCGAGCGCCGGAATGGCGGCGGGTTGGCCCTCTAGCAGGGTTTCCACATCACGCGCGGTGCTGGCGCCTAGGCGTAGCCGGGAAAGCCGCGCATAAAGTCGGTCACCGGCACCGCTTGGAGCTGCGTTGGGTTGGCCGTATTCGGCGTAACCACTGAGTTCGTCCGCGTCCATATTGGCGCGCCAGTTGGAACCCACGCGCGATGCGCCCAACACCATCTTGTTGAGTTTGTAGCCTTCGAACGTCAACTCATTGGCGCGCAATGCCAGCACGGTGGGCAGGTAGTCAGACGCGGCGGATGCTGCTGTTGCGACGCGTGCTGAACTGTTGGCTGGCTTTTGCGGCGTTGTATTTTTCGGCGATGTGGCCGCGCTCATCACGTTGCGCCAGGCGTCAACATCAGCGCGCAGCAAGTTCACATTGGCAGCCACTTCACTCGTGGGTCGTGCGGCTGATTCGCCAGCCTCCAGCCCGACCGCGATGCTGCCGTTCAGCACCCGCGGCTGGTCGCCACTGACGTCGCGCACATAGCGCACGCTGGCAAGCTTGCCGAGCGTGAGGGTCAACTGGTCTTGCAGGCTTTTGCCCGGCACCAGCGATTCGCGCAGCAGGGTCTGATCGAACTGCAGCGGTAGCGTCTCGCCTGCGACTTTGCTCAAGGGCGCTGGCAAATTCAGCGCCATGCCCTGCAAGCTGCTGTTGACACTGAGCTCAGCGTTACCGCGGCGAAAACCTAAGCTGGCGCTGTAGGCGGTGTTGCCGCTGGCATGGCTTGCCAGCGTGGCGACGATGCCAAGTTCGCGAGCTTGCTGTAGACCTTCGGCTGAGATCGTGCCTTGGCCGCGAAACAGAATCGGCGCTTCAATGGGTTCTGCGGCACTGCTGCGGCCAGTGCTTACCGCCGTTGCGCCGGCTCGCATGCCGCCATCAAAGCGGATGTCGCCGCCGAGCATGCGGGCCTGCGCATTGCTCACGCGAAAGCTGTTCTCGGTGAAGGCGAGCGCGCCTTTCAGGCGACCCAACACGGGGGTGTTGGCGGTGAATTGCACGTCATTGCCGGGTAGCGTCAGACTGCCTTGCAGGGTGCTTTTGTCGAGGTTCGACAAGGGCAGCAGCAAGCGCATGGCGTAGTCGGCCTGACCGCTGGCCGTGGTTTGGCGTAAAGCATCACCCAGCATGCTGGACACCGGCGAGTTGTTGACAAACAGCACGCCTTTCGCAAGAGGGCCCTTGATGATGGTGTTGACGTCCACCACCGGCTCAGCCAGATTTGGGATGCGAGCACTACCGCGCGTGAGCTGCAGTCCGTCGAGGCCGGCCACCCGACCCTGCGCACCTCGGACCTCCAAACTCTGGCGATTGACAATCACCTCGCCTTGCAGCGCTTCGAGCTGGGGCCAAGACTTGGCAACGGCGCTGCCTGCTGCGCCAGAAAGCGCCGGTGGCACATAGGCGTAGCGCACATTGCTCGCTTTGGCGGTCACCAAAAAATCACCTTGTTTTGGATTTGCAAAGGGCAGTTGCCGCAGGTCGCCTTTGACCTTGAATTTGATCTCGCTGAGCCGGCCTTGCTGCACTGCGTCGCGCACATAGTGACGTGCCGATTCGGGTAACACCAGGGGCAGATAGCGGTGCAGCTGGCTGGCATCTCCACGGCTGAAGCTGCCTTGCATATCAAGAACACCGGGGCCGCTCGTTGGCGCCGCACCCCTGCCAGTTGCGGGCGCGTCTGTGCTGGTCCAGCGGGCTTCCGCTTGGCCTTCGGCATCGGCATTGGCAAAGCGCAGTTTGCGCAGCTGCAACTCAACAAGATGCGAGCCGCTGCGCTTCCACTGAATGTCACTGGAGAGCTCGTTGAACATCACGCGCGGCTGCTCAAAAACGCCCGGCAATTCAAGGGAGCCCTGCGTTAACTGAACTTGGGCCTGTCCGCCGTCTTGCGTCAGGTTGAAGTCCACTGTGGCGTTTTGCACGCCGGGCCGGCCTGGCAGTGGATGGGTCAGCGTATTGGGGCTGGCTGCGGCGGCGGACAGCGTTAGCCCCGTCACGCGGCCGCGCGCGGTCAGTGTGAGGGGCGCAGGCAGCTCACCGTTCCAGCCCGCCTCTACGCGCTCGACCAGTCCTTTGGGGGCAAAGCTATCGATCAAGGCATGCGTTTCGGCGTCCAATGGCAAGCGCTTGGCGATGCGCGCCAAGGCCGCAAGGTCGAGTTTGTCGGCCTTGAGTTCGGTCTTGGCGGGCTGCCGAACTTCGGCATCGGTGTGCATCAGGGACAGATTGCCGCCTGGCCAGACCAAGCCGTCGTCGGTTTCAAACGACAAACCCGCGGTCTGAAAGTCAAAACCATTGACTCGCTGCTGCCCGCCAAAGCGACCCGATACCGACGCCAGTTTCAACGGCTGCAGTTCGCGGGACAGTTGGGTGCTGACGCCCGTCAGCGCGACGTCGGCCATCGCGCCAGTGAGTTGGCCGTCGGCGAGATCGGCCCAGACCCGCAAAGCCCCTTGTCCGCTGGTGACGTCGATGCCAAATTGGTCAGGGCCGATGTATTGCCTGAGTTGCGACACATCGGCGCGGCTGAACTCGCTGTAAAGCTGGCCAGACCATGTCTTCCATGATGAGCCGCTGCCTGATAGCAACGGTTGCTTCAGCTGGGCGCGCACGCTGAAGGGCTCACCCCAAGCCGCCGGTGGTGTCGCATCGATCCGCATCAGATGGCGCTGACCCGGGTTGCGCAACACGGCGACCACCTCGGTCAATACCAGTGGCGGTACGGGCCGAGTCTCGTCAGTCCAGCGCAGCAGGCCACCGCGCAAGACCAACTCGGTTTGCTCAAAGGCCCAGTCGGCAAATGCCGTGTTGCCACGCTCAGTGTCCGACAAGTCGAGGCCGGCAATTTGGAATTGACCGTCAGCCGTGCGGCGGATGTCGAGTTCGGCACCATCGATCACCAGTTGCTCAAACCCCAAACTCCACAGCGAACGGGGCGATAACGCGGCCACCACGCGTGGCAGACGCAGTGCGGTGCGACCTGCTCGGTCAAGCAAGGTGACTTCGGTGAGTTCAAAAGAGGGGATCAAGCCGCCGGAATGCGCGCTGATGTTGCCGATGCGAACCGGTACCCCTAGTGCACGGCTGGCCTCGATTTCAAGGCGTGGGCGGAAGTCCCCAATACGCGGCACAATCCAGATTTGTAGCAGTCCATAGCTGAGACCTACCAGCAGCCAAAATGCCACGAGCAGCCACAGCAATACCCGCGACACGCGGGCTGTCAAGCGAACGTGGCGAGGCGGCAGCAGGGTTGAGGGTGGCGTTACAGGATCCATTGGCTTCGGAATTATGACTGTCGCGGCTGGCGGGGGTTCAATCTGAAAACTGTTTATCGTGATGTCCTCAACGCTTGACGCTGATTTGCCCGCTTTGTCTGACCCCAACTCAACCCCACTAAGCACCGGCCTCAAGGTGGAGGGCGCTGCGTACTCCCGCTGCGTTCAACGCCTGCGGCGGCGTTATGCCGATCAGTTGCATCTGTTGTCTGCCGGGCCACCTGAGCGTGCGGCCATGCAAATGGCGCTGGATGCGCTGCTGGCTCAGGGGTTGGCGACCGGTGCGGCCTTGCGGGTGCTGCGCCAAATGGTGATGGAGCGTTTGGTGGTGCTGGATTGCGAGGGAGACGGCCCGACCCAGGCGCCTCTGGAGATGGTCACCCGCGCCATGACCGACTTGGCCGAATTGGCACTGAATGTGGCGATGAGTGCCACGCAGTTAGAGCTGGACGCGCTGTATGGCGCGCCGCTGGCACCCGACTCGGCGATTGTTCCTGCGACTGAAGATGCGCCTGCCAACCTAGTTGCTCGCGCCAGCCTGTGGGTGATTGGCATGGGCAAGTTGGGCGCGCGCGAGCTGAATGTGTCTAGCGACATCGACTTGATTTATGTCTATGACCACGATGGCCAGACAGCGGGTCGCGCCGATGGCCGTGGCAGCATTTCGAACCACGAATATTTTGCGCACCAGGTCAAAGCCATGTATGCGCTGATTGGCGACACCACCGAGCATGGCTTTGTGTTTCGGGTCGATCTGGCCCTTCGGCCTAATGGTAATTCCGGCCCTGCGGCGGTGTCCCTCAACGCGCTGGAAGAATATTTCCAGGTGCAAGGTCGCGAGTGGGAGCGCTTTGCTTGGCTTAAAAGCCGCGTGGTCGCGCCAACGTCTAGCCTCAGTGGTGGCGTGACGGGCAACAGCCATGAAACTGGCAGCAATATCCGTAGCGGCTCGGCGCAGGCGTTGCGCGGTTCGGTGCTG
>Ga0075464_10001388_pt1 | contig 10924 bp, 16 predicted proteins | sample DEB19_08_DNA_5_FD_75068 | JGI IMG/M metagenome (GOLD analysis project Ga0075464, IMG submission 75068) | Aqueous microbial communities from the Delaware River and Bay under freshwater to marine salinity gradient to study organic matter... | ecosystem: Environmental > Aquatic > Marine > Coastal ...
ACCGGCATAGATCGCCATTTCATAGGTCGCCGGTTCATAGGTCGCCACAGACATATCGGGTTCGGCAGGCATGCCCTCCGCCGGTTCATAAGTCTGCGAGAATATTTCGCTTTTGATCGGACAAAACTCCCCCTTCACGCCCTTGATGATCCAGTCACCCGGATTGGCGCGCATTTGGCCTTCCGGCGTGTCGATCAGGATGTATGCGCCCATGGCGTCGTGGGCGCACTGAAAGCTTGCACCGTTCGAGCGCATCCAGTTCTGGATTTGATCAGCTTCCGCCACGACTGCGCGAGCCTCGGCTTGCCATGCCGGATCATGAAGGCCGGTGAATCTGTCTCTTTCATCTGGCTTGAAAGACGGCACGAACTGCATAGCCTCGATCACAACGGGTTTCTTGCGGTAGAACGACATGTGGGGATGTCTCCTTCTGTGGGGTCATTGCGGCGCTTCGCCGGGCTCTTCTTTCTTCGAATCCGCAGCATCCTCGCGGTCGATGTCCTTGTGCGCAGCATCGGTCAGCATCTTTGCCCCGGTCAGCGCCAATTCCTGCGCGCGGTCGGCTTCCTTGTCGGCCATGCGCATTTTCTCGACCTCGATGTCCACTTGGGCGCGGATCTTCGCCACCTGGACTTGGACATCTTCCTTCTGCTCGCCCTTGGGCGCTTCATCGGGCAGCTGCGAAATCATGCCTTCCAGCGTGCGGGATTTCGGGAAGCCGCGAACGCCGAACATCAGCAATTCCTTCGCGGTCTTCATGTCAAACTGGCCGGTGGCAATCAGCGGCATGATCTGCTGCACGAATGTCGAGAAGGCCCCCAGAAACTCAACGCGCGCCTGCTTGTCCGATTCCTCGTCGGCCAGCACGGTTGAAGATGTCTCGATCGTGATGGTGATCTTGCGCGTCAGGTCATTGCGCAGGCGATCATGCACCAATTCGAATGACGTGTCCGGCAAGGGCTCTTGCTTCGGCGGCTGGGGCGGCGGCGGCAGGCTGGCCGGGTCGAACGGTTGCCCCGCTTGTTGGGCGGCGGCCTGCGCCAGTTGCGTTGCCTGAGTGTAGGCCTGCATTGTCTGCTCAAACTGCATCGCCTCGGCCTGCGCCTGCGCGATGATCTGCGCACGCTCCGCCTCTGTGTCTGGAATGTCCAACCCGCAAATCTCGGCCAGCCGCTGCGTGTCGAACATTTCGACCGTGACCTCCAGCATGATCCTGAGTAGATCGCGGGCATAGACGGCCATTTGGCGTTGCTTCACTGCCAGGCGCATCCCGGCGTACTTGCCCTTTAGGTTCTGCGCGGAGGCCGTCTCGCGCGGGTCGCCTTGGGCGCGCATGATGTCGGAGATTCCAGAGGCCTCAAACATGGCCTGCTTGGCACTCTCACGCATCGCCTGCAGCGCCTGCACGCACTTGATCATCGCATCGAGCGGCAACCACTGGATGATATTGTTGGTGCCGCCCTTCTCCATGAGGGCAATCCACGATTCAACCGGAATGAGTTGGTTCTTGCCTTTCAGCAATTCCTTGACCTGATCGGCCATTGTACCGGGGAACAGACCGGCAACTGCCATCACGTCCAAAATCTCGCGCATCTTGCGGGTGGCGATGTCGATTTCCTTGGCGCGTTCCTCGTAATAGGCGATGTCGGGCCGTGGTGTCATGCTGTCGCCGCGCGTGGTGGCCATCAGCGGCTTGGGCATCGGGAAAAAGTTTTCCAGATTGAGCGGGTCGGCGATCTTGTCGAGGATGACGCCTTGGCAATCGGGCGACCACCAGATGACGGATTTTGTCTCGCGGTTCCAGATTTCCCAGACAATCGCGGTGTCAAACGGGTTGGCCACCGGGTCGCCGGTCGTATCAACCGCACCGGTCAGCGAGCGGTTTTCGCGGTCATCATCGGTGAAACTGCGGGATTTGTCCTTCAATCCCTTGTTGGAATAGCTGAATGCCTGCGCCTTTTCGGGGAAACGCTTCTCCACCTTGGAGCGCGTCATGGGCACTTCGAAGGCGATCCATGGCATTTGGTCCCAGCCGTGCGCCGGGGCGAGCAACAGGCGGCGCCACTCGCAGGCGCGCGGCACAACCTCTTCGCTGGCCTTGATGCTTTCAACGGTCGGCTGTCCGGTCAGGGGGTCAACGCCGGGCTGTTCCTCAAATTCCGCCCGATAGAGAACCCGGGCCGCGCCCCGGCCGGGAATGAGCCAGTCATCCCGCACCCGCTCCAGGGCTTCATCGAGGCAGGTTGTCGTCACCAGCCATTGCGCGATGCGCTGCCCTGCCTCGGCCGCCATCAGATCGGTCTTGTCGCTGCGCCCGTCGCCATGCCAGCGCCGCTGCACCACGGGGATTGGGGTTTCCGAGAACACCAAAGGTTTCAGGACTTCGATATTCGAGTGAATCAGCCCGGTCAGATCCGTGATGGTGTTGTTCTTGGGCGCATCCGAACTATCCCCATCGCCCGCATCATCGTCGGGGCCGAAATAGAGGCGCTCCGCGTGCATCCCCTCTTGGCGAAAGCGGCGTTCAAACACCATTGCGGCATTGATCTGACGCTTCCAGAAGTCGGCGTTTTCATCGGGGCCAAGGCTTTCCGCCTCGGTGTCTGTTTCGGGCACATCAGGGCGCAATTCCGTCACTGGACCGAATGCAATGGCGTCTTCTGCGCCGGGCCCCATTGAGCCAGCCGCAACGATGTCGCGTTTATCCATGATCAGCGATCCCGCCGTGCCTGTTCCTCGTCATGGCGCGACCATAGATCATCGAGGCTATCCCCGTGCGGCGAGCGTTGTTTCTTGGGCGCGTGGCCCGCCACGACACGATCGAGGCCGCGGGCAAAGAGGGTGGCGGCGTCTACCGTGTCATCCTTCCGCCCGGTCGGGAATTGCAACAATTCCGTCTCGAATGCGTCCAGATGCACAAGGAAGGCTGGAGATACCTTGTCGCGGTGGGGAAGGTAGAACTTGCCCATTGCGGCAAAGCCCAGGAGCGTTTGCGCGCGGCTCGGCTTGTCGGTTGTGCTGGCGATCTGCACCCGATCGACAAAGGCCCTCTCTGCCATCATCTGCGTCTTGATCAGCGGGCCTACAGAATTGATGATCTGCCCGGATTCCTCAAACCACCGAAGCGGTTTCCACTTCTTCACCAGCCTGATCCAGTGCGAAATCCACTTGTCGGACTCGGTGCGGCCGCGCCACATATCCAAGAGGAAGATATTCATTTCCCGGTCAATACCCCAGATCATGTGAACGGTCCAATCTGGGTTGTCGCCCTGCCCTTCCTCTTTGGTCGCATAGTCGCTTGAGCCGTAGATTTGCAGGCCTGTCAGGTCGATCTTAGTGGGGTCAAAGCGCGTGATGTGGTCGAGGGTGAACATCAGCCCTTCTTGCGGGCTTGGGCGTTGCTGGAAGAGGGCCGACCACATCCAACCGCCGCGCTTGCGCACGCCGCCCAGCTTCTTCTCGCCGAACTGTTCCGGCCACAGCCATTCGCCAGGCTTTCGGCCCAGAGGGTCATTGTCATGCTCTGCGACGGCTGGCAGGGAAAGCACATACCAGCGTTCGCCGGTTTCGCGGTCCTCATACCAGCCGGTCGAGCCGTCGAAATTCTCGGGCAGGATTCGCCCGGCCGGATCATCCATATGCCAGCGCGTGAACACCATCAGCTGCTTGGCCCGGCCCTGCAGGCGGGACAGAAGGTCAGTCTTGTAGGTTTCCCAGACCTCTTCGCGCATGTGGGCCGACATGGCGATTTTGCGGCCCTTCACCAGATCGTCCATGAACAGCCATTCGGCGGGGTTGCCGTGTTGGTTGCCGCCGATCGCCCCAAAGGCGTTGTATTCGCCGCCGCCAGAAGTGGCCCATTGGTCCTTGGCCTGACTGTCAGGCGCCAGAGACACATCAGGGAATGGCCATTCCGGCTTGGTCAGCAGGTTGCGCACGTTGCGGCCGACCTTGCCTGCATATTTCTGGGTGTGGACCACAGACATCATCTTGGCCGTGGGGTACTTGCCCATCAGCCAGGCGGGAAACAGCGTTGTCGCCATCAGCGTTTTCGCGTGGCGAGGTGGCGCGAACAGCATGGCGCGGTCGATCCGGTCGCTTTCCATCGCCTCACATAGCTTGGATATGACCCTGATGTGTGCCGGGGGATAGAATCCGGTCATGCGCATGTAGAACCGCAGGAATGAGGTTTGCGCGGCCCGCCTGTCCTGCTCTTCCAGCAGGATCAACTCTTCCATGTCGGCGGGTGACATCATCATTTAGGCAACTGATCTTTTTTTCTTGGCGCTGGACAGGTCCACCACATTGCCCATCTGTCGCGCCCAGGCGGCTTCGCGCTCCGGCCAATAGTTCAGCCGGGCCTCTGCCGCAGCGGCCTCGACAATCTCTTGAGCAGAGAGAGGCATCAGCCCATGATCGCCGCAGACATTGCACTCGATGCGCACATGCCGGGCGTCGGTGATCGGGCCGAATTCATTGACTTGGCCGCTGACTTTTTCCCGGCGCAGCCCGCAGGCCGGGCAAGGCGCACAGTTGCCGTGCAGGGTGTGGTCAACCATCACATGACCTCCGTGAAATTGCGTTCGATGGCGATCCGCTTGATGTTTTCCCACGCCGCCCACCAGTCTCGGTCAAGGGCAACTGCGGCAAGGCGCGAGTCGCTGCCTGCCGGGAACGTCCACCACCCGTTCTCGCCAAACTGGCGGCGATACTTGCGAGCAATCTCTGACATGGCGCGACGGCTGGTTTCCGGGGTCAGGCGCCAGTGTTTCCCGCAAATCCATTCCTCAAAACGCTTGGCGGTGGTGCGGCGGCATCCTGGGACACAGCAGGAAATACGGGTGCTCATAGCAAGCTTCCCTGTTGGAATTTTTTCAGACGCGGGACGCGGAACATGTCAGGCTGCGCATATGCGGCTTCGACACGGCGGCAGGCGATGTCGAAATATGCCGGGTTAACCTCAATGCCGACGCATTTACGGCCAGCCTTGGCGCAAGCAACGAGGGTAGTCCCGCTGCCCATGAAAGGATCAAGGACAGTTCCAGCGGGACATTTGCGCATCAACCGTTCAATCAGCCCTACGGGTTTTTCGTTCGGATGCACCCGGCCATTTTTGGCCATTGACTGCACAGGTGGAAAATAGATCACGTTGCTTTCATCGCGGGCACCGATGAAGCCTTTTCCGATGACATAGATTTCCTCACTTGACGGCTTCCACGGCAAATCAAGCGCACCCATGCCAAGGGCGGGGCCCTTGTCCCAGGTGAGGACCATCCTGCAGCCAAGAGGGGTTGGTTTCGACCGTGACCCAAAAACCAAGCACGGCGTTGCCTGTGTCGCAGCCCAGATCAGCAAGAACTGATCACGGACAGACGTGTCATGGTCATTGGCGATCTTCTTGCCACCGGACCAAAGTTCGTCAGTTGCAAACCCGCTCTGATAGTCAATCCCGTATGGCGGGTCAGTGATGACCACAGCAACTGGGTCAGTCAGGGGCATCATTTCGAGGCAGTCCCCCAAAATCAGCCTGCAATCGCCGATGCGTTCCTCTCGATGGGTCATCACGCGCGCCCCTTGATGGAGAAGCCCAGAACCTGCAACGGCGTGAGAACTTTGCCTTTCGGAGCAATTGCAAGTCGGGCTTCAAGACCATCAACGCTGACCGCCGCCCCGTCCATTTTGACGCCCGGTTCAAGACCCAGAAACTGAAACGGCAGACCGCATTCGGCGCATTTGATCGTCACGTCAGCTGTGAACCGGCCAACGTCTTCGAGGCGGTTGACCGCGACGTGGGCGGCAAAGTTCATGTGTTTGCATTCGGTCATTTCCCGGCATCCTTTCTGTCTGTGGCGCGGCGGCTTTCGCGCCATCCAGCCTGAAATGCGTTGTTCCAGAGGACTTCACAAAACGCCTCCATCCCCCACGCCTTTGCCCTAGACCGAATGTCCTCTGGCATGTGCAGATTGGCGTGCTGATAGGCCATTTCCGCCTCTGCCGACTTGCGTTCCAAGGCCAGACGCTTGACGGCCTCTTGCTCCTCTGGACTTCCAAAGTGGTCGGCGTAGATGCGAGCAAGGTGCTGCATTTTGGGATTGCCAGTCATATCTTCCCTCCCGCCTGTTTCGGCACCGGCACGGCGATGCCCAACGCCTTCGCCGCCGCTTCCATCGCCTCGACCGATTGGGTGTAGAACCGAGCGAAGCGTCCTCCCTCGCGGTCCCGCAGGCGGCGATAGAGGTTGACCCATGCGGGGTACTCCGCCACCGGAACACGCAACCTCCAGCGTCCTTTGACGAGGATCACCGCGCTTTGGTCCTTGGTCGGGATGGCCTTCATGTCGGGGCCATTGTCGGGGGTCATAGAAAGCCTCCTTGCCGCGCGTCTTCGCGGTCGAGCCAGCGAAAGCCCGGCTCCGTGCGCACTTCATCCAGATCCCACACGAACCAGGCATTGCGCTGCGGTGGTGATCCCTCTCCGGTGAAATCCAGCTTCCAGCGCATCAGGTAGCAGTAGCTGAACGGGTTGGCGTCCAGCAGCGCGCCAAGGCCATTTGACCGGGCGGCAGGCCAGTCCCACGACAATAGCAGCGCACAGTAGCGCCAGCCGGTCATGTTGAGCGTGTGAAGTAGCCATTTGCCGTGTCCATCCCGGGCATTGATCAGATTGTATGGCGGGTTAGTGATGATGGCCGGGGCCTGAGACTGCCTGATCGAGAAGAAATCCCCAAGCCAGCTATCGGGACAACCGCGGTCGATCAGGTCGGAAGCATCACAGGGAATACCCGCGTTGCGGATCTCGCGCACCAAAGCCCCATCGCCGCAGGCGGGTTCCCAGACCGAGCCCAAGGCGCGAATCCTGTCACCATCGCGCGCCAACAGGGCGCGGATCGCCTCGGGCTGGCCGGTTGGGTAAAAATCCTCCGATCGGCGTTTGTCCTTGGCGGTCTTGGGGCGGGTCGATTCCTGCGCCTGCATCAAATCGCCTTGCCGGTCGTCAGCCTGTGGCTTGGCCTTCATCGCGCGAAACAGGCTCTTGGCGGAAGCTGATGTGTTTTCGCTCATAGCAACTGTCCCTGAATTGGCTTTGCGGGCGGGGCTATGAACAGGTCGGGCTGGCGAGTTGCTTCATCCACGCGCTTGCAGGCGATGTTGAAATAATCCGGGTCAAGTTCTATGCCGGTTCCGTGGCGGCCTAGACGTTGGCACGCTACTAGGGTGGTGCCACTGCCCATGAAGGGATCTAGGCAATCCCCGTCAGGCGGAACTATTGCCTGCACACACTCGCACATTAGCCACAGCGGCTTTTGTGTAGGGTGCTTCCTATCCTGCGGCGGTGGTCCGACCCAATAAGATTTTATGCACCCACCGACAAACCATGCGGATGGTAGCTTTCCATAGAATGCGTGTTCCGTAGCAGACAGGAAAAGGCTTTGGCCGTTTAGAACGGGAGGGTTTGGCTTTGCCCATGTCAACGCGCGTTCTGCTCTTCCTGGCAGAACCGCCGCAATTTGATTGAGTTGCCGCCAGTCGCACCAAGCGATTATGCTTTCAATGGATTGCAAGGACATAAGCGCGGCAAGCGTCGTCGGTGTGGCTGAATCGCCATCCCAATCCCCATAATCCAAACGCCGCAGCCCATTTGACTTCTGACTTATGCCATATGGTACATCCGTCACCACAGCGTCAAAACGCTCCAACATCGGCATCACCTTGAGGCAATCCCCCAATATCAGCCTCTGCCCGCCGATGCGTTCCTCTCGGATAATCACAGCACCCACCTCCGAAATGTTTCCCGGATGATGTATGCGCGGATGAAGCTGGCGGCGAAGAAAACGCCAGTGATGCCCGCGCCTTGTGTTGGCGTAAACCCGAGCCAGAACACGGTCAGCGTCCATGAGACGATCAGGCCGATGATGGCGTTTGTTGCGGCCTCTACGGCTGAAATCATTCCATCGCTCATGGCTTTTCTGCCTCTTCATTCCGGCGCCGCAATGCGGCCAGCCGGGCGGTGATGTCGTCGTCGGTCATGCGTTGGGCCTGATCTGGTTGAAGGGCTGTAGGCTGGCCGCCCGTGGTGGGGGCGATTCCATGCCGGTTCTCGAAATTCTCTTGCGTGTTGCGCGGGTTCAGACCCCATGTCTCGGGGAACCGCTTGCGCAGGATTTCCAGCAAGACCACGGTTTTCAGATCCGGGTGCTTGAGGTTGTCGGCGGCAAAGCGCGTCCAGTAATCGTTGAGCAGGTGCCATGAAATAGTCATGGCCTCATTGAACTCCGGGTGTTTGTCAGCCCAATGGTAGAGAGTGTTCATGGTTACGCCGAGTTTGGCGCACCAGCTTTCAGGAAAGCGCCCCTCTTGCGCCAAGAGGCGGATTTCCCAGCAATATTCAGGGTCATACTTGTCTGCTCGCCCCGGCCCTCCGGGCGGCTGACCTATCAGCATTATGTTGGCGCGCGTTCTAGTCATGTAAAAACCCAAATCACGTCAGAATCTGATGGCCGGGCTTCGACAACTGCCAGCCCTTGCCGGGTGCTTCCTCGATCCATTGACGGGCGTAGAGATAGGCGGTGATGTCGGCGGCCATGGCGTCAGGGCATGACAGCGCGTCACGCGCGGCACGCACGGCAGACATGTGGGCGTCGCGGTCACGAATTCCCGCCAGAGCGCGATAGTAGGTTGCACTGATGTCTCCGGCGATCAGGTGCTTTGGCGCCCATCCGCCGCCGGTGCGTGAGGCAACGTAGGACCAGCCGTCGATATGGGCCAAGCGCATCGGATGCTGCGATCCAATGACGAAACCGGTCCCTTGCAGAAGCAGGATGGTTTCGGCCAGATCGTGCAGGGTGGCATTGGAGGCCCGGTCAAGGCCCAGGTTGCCGATGTGGTAGATGACATAATCCTTCGGGGCCGCAGATGCAGCCCACGCGCAAAACGCGGCGGTGTTGGTCACGGTTTTGCGCAGGGCGATTGTCATGCACGCGCCCCCAGCCCATCTTGCCGCTTGGACAGGCTCACCTTGGCCACCTTGGGGTGCTTTTCCTGCCGCAACGCCTCCATCGTCTCGGCATGGGTCGGGTTCTCGATCAAATCCCAATCCGCGAATCCTGCGATCTGTGCCTTGAGATAGGCTGACCTTGCCGAATAGGCCCGGATCAGGCGGCCCGTGGAGGTTTCTTTAGCCAGAAACGGCGCTTTGACGGAAACGCCCTGATGGCTCAGGATGTTCTCAACGGTCTGCTCGGTGACATCGAAATGGGCGGCGATCTGCTCGATGCTCATGCCTCTGGACATGGAAACAATCCGGTCCGTGGTCGGGCGTTCCTCTCGGTCTTTCATGCGTAAATCCCCTTGTCCCGCAGGCGTTCTTTTGTGACCAGCCCAGAATGCAGCAGGGCGTCACGCATGGTGTTTCCGATCATTGAAGGCGGGATGTATTTGTCGCTGTTCACCATTTCGGCATAGAACGCCAAACGATCCTCTGGCGATGCTGGCGGCTTGGGTGCCGCTTTCGGCTTTGCCGCCGGTGAGGGCTTTCCGGCTGCTTCCGCGCTGGCCTTGGCCTTGGCGTACCCAGCCATGAAGCGATCCAGCGCCTTTGGGCCGTCTGGTGGCTCTGAATGGCCGTCCTGCGAAAGCCTTGCCGCTTCGACCACCTCGTCATCGGTGAGGCCGAAAGCCACCTGCCAGCCAAGAACATGGGTTGATGCAGCACTTCCACGCCAGAACTTCGGGGGGGCCTTGGGATCGACACCCACGGCAAGCATGACTTCTTCCAAAATCGAAAGTCTCGCCTGCGCACTACTACTACTTTTTTCTTCTTGAAGATACGAAGTATCTGAAAGGGAAGGGGAAATGGGTAAAGGGGCTTTATCCTGCCCCTTAACCTCTGGCTTATCAGGGGGGTTAACCGACTGCGTTTTTTCCTTTTGTTTTCCGTTGCTTGCAGACAGCGCGGGATTTCCCCCAAGTCTGCCGTTTTTTTGGTTTTTTGCGCGCGTTTCCGCCTCTTTCACCATGCGCCGTGAAAACATCCTGCCTTTACGATCGCGCGAAAACACGCCGTTGCGCTCCAACTCGTCGAGAAGAGCCGCCGCCTCGCCTTCGGTCACGCCTGCCAGTCTGGCAGTGCCCGTTGCATCGAGTGGGTAGCCGTTCACGGAAATGTAGCCAAACGGTTCGCTTTTCGCTGCGATGCAAAGGAGGCGCATCCACAGCCCTTGGGCCGCCAACGATGAAATGCGCAAGCCTTCATCGTTTTCGTAATCCTTCCAGTAGAAGGTCGAACTTGGGTTGTTCTTGTCTTGACCTGACTTAGCCATTCTCGCCGCCTGTATGTGCGGCTGGCGCTGGAATGCCCAATATCGACAGGAGACGGTTGCGCGAGCCTTCGTCCATTCGCAACTGCCGGAGGTAGGCGTCCAAGATCCGCTGTTCGCTGGCATGGACGTGGCTCTTGAATGTCAGCGACCAGCTTTTCTTGCCGGTGATATGCGGTGGCATGTCTGCTTCTCGCGTGTTCCGCTTATAGTGATCCTGTTCGATCATTTCGAGGGCGGTCCAGGCGGTACAGGCGGAGTTGCCATAAAAGGGGCCGGGCGCTGTCGCACAGCCTTCGCCAACCACGGCTTCCACCGTGTCAGAAATCGTTGCGCCGACCGGCAGGCCCAGAGCAGCCGATGCCTGCGCGAGGGTCATGCGGGGCTGTGTCGCGGCAGATGCACTAGCCCCGAGGAATAGCCCCAAGATTCCACGTCTGTTGAGGGGATTGCTCATGCCGCGCTCCTATTCTCATTTTTGCCGCCAGTGCTGTACTTCCGCTTCCAGTTTTCCCGCTCAAGGGCGGCTTGGGCGCGCATGGATTCGAGCAGTTTCATTTCTGCAAAGCCCTCAAGGGTGAGCGCCCCTTTTTTCGGCCCGGGGCCGCG
>Ga0075464_10001390_pt1 | contig 10915 bp, 2 predicted proteins | sample DEB19_08_DNA_5_FD_75068 | JGI IMG/M metagenome (GOLD analysis project Ga0075464, IMG submission 75068) | Aqueous microbial communities from the Delaware River and Bay under freshwater to marine salinity gradient to study organic matter... | ecosystem: Environmental > Aquatic > Marine > Coastal ...
GTGGACACATTGCAGTTTTTAGTAGAACTATAGCTACCAAAAACGAACAATTTCGTAAATGTTTTGTTAAACAATTTGTCATTATGATATGACAAGGTTACAGCTTTGTATTTTTACATTCAATTGGTATACAATTTGATTTATTAAACTTAACTATCAAAACTTTAGAATTATGCATTTAAATTTTAAAACCGTATTGGCTATTGTTGGTATTAGTGCCACAACAGCTTTAGTGAGCATTTGGGGATACAATAAAATCAATCCGTCGAACAGTGCTTTTAATGACGGCAAATTACCTGCCAACTATGCAAGTTTTTTTATGGGGAATGCCCCAGGTAGCACAGTAGATTTTACGCCTGCAGCAAGTGCTGCCTCCCCTGCTGTGGTGCATATCAAAACCAAAACAAATGCCAAAAAAGCAGATGCGAATAATCAACCTAAACAAAGAAACCCTTTCTCTGATTTCTTTGGCGACGACGATATGTTTGGTGATTTTTTTGGAGGTCCTAGAATGATCCCAGAACAAAGAGCAAGTGGAAGTGGTGTATTAATTACTGCAGACGGATATATTGTCACCAATAATCACGTAGTAAATGGCGCTGACGAAATAAGTGTCACTTTAACCAATAAGAAAATCTATAAGGCTAAAGTAATTGGAACCGACCCTAGCAGCGACTTAGCTGTTATTAAAATTGATGCCTCTAGCTTACCTTATTTAGTTTATGGAAATAGTGATGAAATTAAATTAGGACAATGGGTATTAGCTATTGGCTACCCTTTAAATTTAGATGTAACTATCACTGCTGGAATTATTAGTGCAAAAAATAGAAACATCAATATCAACTCTAGACAAAGCGACAAACCTGTAGAGTCCTTCTTACAAACTGATGCAGCTGTCAATCAAGGAAACAGCGGTGGTGCATTAGTGAATACTAGCGGAGAATTAGTTGGAATTAACTCTGCAATAGCTTCTCCCACTGGCTCTTATGCTGGATATGCTTATGCTATTCCTGTGAATATTGTGAAGAAAGTAGTTACCGATATTGTAAAATTTGGTACTGTACAAAGAGCCTATTTAGGAATTAGTTATCCTAAGGACGGATTGTCGGAAGAAGAGATTAAAAAAATGGAAGAAGAACTTAATGTTAAGTTTAAAGACGGAGAAGGTATTTTAGTTACCGATGTTATTGAAGGTGGCGCTGCAAAAGCTGCAGGTATTAAGAAAGGAGACATTATTACTAAAATGAATGGAGTTGCTATAAAAACTTCTCCTGAATTACAAGAACAGGTTTCTAAATACAAACCAAGTGATAAAATTAGTATCACATTAAAGCGTGCAGGTAAGGAAATAAATGTAGACGCTGTATTAAAAGGGAAACTTGGAAATACCGATATTGCAAGTAGCAGTAAAGCTGCCGAAATTTTAGGTGGTACATTGACTAGCTTAGACAAAGCAACTGCCGAAAAAAATGAGCTAGATGGCGGTGTAATAGTAAAAGACCCAGGCAATGGCATACTTGGAAAAAGTAGAATTGAAAAAGGATTTGTAATTACCCATTTAAATGACAAGCCAGTAAAAAATGTAGATGAATTTTATGAAGCTTTAAAAAAGAATACTTCAAGCAGCGTGAAATTGTCTGGTGTATATCCTGGTTATTTTGGGAACTATGCATTTATATTAAACTTGACTCAATAAAGCCAATTCACTAATTATTCTTCCTATTTATAAATGAATTTATACTTTAGATTATAACAATAAAGCCTCCAATTGGAGGCTTTATTGTTGAGTTGAGTATGTTTAATTTATTTATTTGACTCAATTAAGAAAGTAGACTGTATTGGATTTAGGTTTAAAGGCAGTCTGGTATACACTATCCCCTCTTTTTGAATGTATTGAACATTGGTCAAAGCTTCTGTCATTCCTGTATTGGGATTCCATTGCTCTAAATGTAATTGCCCTTTTAATTCAACAAAAGTATGCACGGACTCTTCTGCAGAATTAGCAATAAAATAAATATTTTTACCGTCTTTAATCTTATGAATATAACTTAATGCACCTTCTCCAGCATTGGGTTGTGGATTATTTTCAAATTGAACGTCGGCCGAAATTTTCAATGCTAGTAATGTCTCAGATAGTATTGATACTGTTGGATTATTAATATAAATAGCCTTCCCCCCATTCTTATTTATATTAATTCCAGGTTTACTAAAAATTGACTGCACTATTTTGATTACTTCTTCATCTTGACCAAATTCCGCAGCATGCATTGGAAGTTCGGATGTCGCAATAACTGCGCCTCCTTGATCATAGAAAGTTTTAATTTTTTCTAACGATTTTAAAGAAATAGTAGACTCCCCTGGCATAATTACTATTTTGTACTGTTGTTCATTCAATTCATTATGCAATGTCATTATTTTATCAGCTATAGTAACTTGATCACTTGACAAAACCTCGGGATGCAAGAATGTAAAATCGCGATGTACATTCATTGTAAACATATCACTCAATTTTAAGTAATCCGTAGTGGGAGAAGCATATTTACCCCAGTCTCCAATTGACTTAGTCTTATTTGCGTCAAACTTAAAATAGGATTGCAGCGAAGCAATAGGATATAATATTGCAATTTCAGAAACCGTCTTGCCTCCTTGAAGCATATAGGAAACTCTGCCTGCCCATTCATTGTAGTCCTTTAAATAAGGTCCAATTTCGGGATTATATTCCGAAATTAATGGCGGTATACGCACTGCAGCTTTAGCAGGATTGTACCACATTCCATGAGGTATTAAAAAATTAACGCCTCTAACAAAAACATCCATACCCGCTTTATACAATGTTTTTTGTGTAAATTTTTCTGCATTAAACCAGCCTATTGCTCCATAAATTTCAGCTGCTACAATTGGCTTGTCATACATATTGGCAGAAGAACTAATTAACTTAAATCCATCTCTACCATGCGTATGGCTAAATATTAAATCCATCAGTGGGATATCCTGATGTCTATAATATTTTACGATGTCCCCATTCATGTCTACCGGTTGGATTTCGTAATTTCCGGGAGGATGCCCAGAACTTTTTAGTCCATATTGATGGCACCACTCTTTAACTAATTTAGGGAAACCTTCCGATAACAATTCAGCTCTTGTATTAAATAATGCTACCCTTGCTGCATCTGTTTCAGGTCCAATGTCTTCCCATAAAGCAGGATATAATAAGGAAGGATCTTTGTGATATAGAGACATGAATTTTTCATTGAATCCCTTTGTCCAAGTTCTTTCTCCATGTTTGTCAAGCGTAAAGAAACCTACATCATCAAAAAATATCTGAGTAATAGTTTTACCGAAATATTTTTGATACCTTTTGGCGAATGCTTCATTGTTTAATACTATATACTTTTTTACAGCAATTGGATCCAAATAGTCAACAGCAACATCATTTGGCATATCACTATTGCTGACTACATCACAAGTAAAAAACATAATTTTCCATTTACCCGCTGGAGCTTCCCATCTAAAAGATTGATTAATGATATTTTTACTTATGTCTACTCTACTCTTGTTTACTGTGTTCATGGCCACTGCCGCCATGATTTTTCCATTTGGCACAGTCATTTCTAGCAATAAAGGCCCGTTTATGATACTATCTGTTTTGATTAAAACTTTACGCGTATCTTCTGGATACATTTTTTTCATTCTTCCACCGGCAGAGCCACTTGGGAAATCCAAGTCGTCATACCAAATCACTTTAAGCCCCAAATTATTGGCATTATCTAATATTCTTGTATAGCTATCAAAATAGCCTTCTGTTAAATAAGCTGGGGCAGTCCCTGGATAAACCACGTCTCCGGTAAATCCTTTTTGTGCAGAAACAGGCAATATGGTTACCCCTCCAAAATTACTCTTATACTTGATATCCCTCATTTGGCTGTCCAAGCCTTGATTGGTCATTGTACCATTCATATGCCAAAAAGGTGCTGGCTTGAATGAAAAATTAGGACTTTTAAAATCTTTTTTAGAAATACTAGTTTGGGCAAATATAGAAGTACATGTAGCAAACAAGCAACAAAGCGCAATCGTTTTTTTCATAGCAATATTGATTACTTAAATATAGTAAAGTATTGCCTTCATTCTAAACATTATGGAATTTTACATTATGCGCTCCTACTAAATTATCCAAGTTTTAGTAGCACATTATTATGGTTTAGCATTGGTAGATACCAGATAATATCCACCTGTTGTATATGTGCCGCCATCATTAAAGCCAGTCGGAGTTCCATCCGCATTAAGTGCATAACCACCGCCATAAAGGCCTAAAAATCCTCCAAGGGTATAATCTCCATTAGGTTCGGAATGAACTGCGTCTTTTAGCCACCATTTTCCTCCATCTTTAACACGCCAATCGGGCGCTCCACCACCACCTGCTGTATAATAATTGGGATCTCTCATTATTTTAGTAGTGTATGAATTGGAGCCTCCATTTCCTGTATTACCCAATCTATAAACTGCATAAGTAGTTTGGAAAAACTTATCAAATGTTTGCCCACCTGCTTTTGATGCAGTAATAGCGGCATTAACAGCATCTAACATTGCTTTCCAATGCAAACTAGTTCTTGGCATTACTAAGTCTAGACCTAAAGCAGTTCCACTATTGGCAGCATCATATGCAGTTACCGCAGTACCATTTAATACAAAATAGAAGTCATATCCTCCACCATCCTGTACCATGTCTACATACATGAGTTGTGCAGTAGGCATAATGCTTGATTTTATATAATACCATCCTGATGGCTTATTTGGATAACTTTGTTTTAATGCATATCCAGATGCTGTAGCTAACGCAGCAGTTGATCCGTCTGGCGCAAATGCAGTATTAAAAGTTGTCTCAGGGCCATAGCTTGTTCCACTTGTATTGGTAGCATAAGATCTTACATAATAAGTAGTACTCGCATTTAAGCTGGTTATATTACTAGTAAAGGTACCTGTGCCTGTACCGTCTATTGTTTTAGTAGTTAATGCTATTGTAGGTCCAGTAGTGGTACTCCAAACAACTCCTCTAGCAGTAATTGCATTCCCATAATCTGAAACAATTGTTCCACCACTTGTAGCTGTATTGGCCAAAATTGAAGAAGCCGTTGTAGTAGCAGACAATAATGGACTTGATCCACTTGTAAAGCTGACTTGATTTCCATAATCAATTCCATTACTATTGGAGGCATATGCTCTAACATAATATAAAGTGCCTGGACTGAGACCTGTTATGTTACTAGTAAATGTTCCAGTTCCAGCCCCATCTATTGTCTTTGTTAAAAGATCTACCGTAGGGCTAGTTGAAGTACTCCATATCACCCCTCTAGCAATTACAGCGTCGTCTGTAGCTGAAGTAATATTGCCTCCCGCAGTTGCAGTAGTATTTGTAACAGACGTGATTGCGGAAGTAGTTAATGCAGATGTTGGTATTACGTCTACTGGTTCAGTTTTAATCGTATCGGAAGCTAATAATTCAAATGAACCAGATTGAATGGATGACCAATAATGATAAGGACTTGTATATGCTACCGAACTATCTACATAGAATCTTAATCTATTCAATTGGAAACTAGTTAGTGCCGTATTATTAGAGAAATAAATACGACCATTATAATCACTTCCTAAGGAAGCAGATACAACTTGTCCATATTGAGTAATTCCTCCAGATTTAGTAATACCTACATTTCCAGAAGTTCTTATATAAATATTTGTTTGGGTTGGATTATTAGGAATTAGTTTTCCATTTTTTGACAATGCCGGAGCAGTCAAACCAGACCATCCATAAATAACTACATTTTTACCTGCAACAAAAGAAGCTTTTCCCGTAAAGGTAAGTCCATGCACTGTTGCATACTTTAAGTTTATACTTGAATTGTCTAACACACTTAATACACCGAGTGTGTCTATAAATCCCCCTGAAACTAAAGCACCCCCATTAAATATAAATTGATTCGTTGCAGTAGAAGGCATTACATAATTAGCGCCTAACAACAAACCTCCACTTGTTAATTTAGTACTTCCCGTATAGGTATTAATAGTGCTAATTTTTAAAGTATCTGTTCCTTCTTTATATAATGAACCAAAGCCAGAAATTACTCCTGTTGTTCTTGTACCTACATTCGTAAATAAAGTTAAAGCGTATCCAGTTGCACTGCCGGTATTAATGTTTGAACTAATTTTTAAAGAATCTGTTGTACTTGATATAACACCTGCATTAATTCTTGTATTTCCAGTAAGTGTCATTGCCCCAGATAAAGTATTAATTCCATACAAAGTTTTAATAGCCCCTTGATACACAGAACCAACTTGAATTCCATTACTTGCTAATGTAAATGGTTCTGCTAAAGTGAAACCGCTTATGTCAATTAATAAAGTTCCTCCATTAATTGCTGTTTGACCTGCTGAAGTTCCAAGTGCAGTAATATTATTCATTCTCAATACCCCATTATTAATAATTGAATTACCTGTATTAGTATTGGAACTTGTATTATACATTAACAAAGTGTCTGAACTGTTTTTTGTAAATCCTCCAAGTCCTGAGATAGTACTAGTTACTCTAATTCCTTTAATCGCATCGAATATTAAATTATATCCAGTTACTGAACCTGTATTTATTAACCCAGTTATTAATAGTGAATCGGTAGTGGTTGTTCCAGCTGAAACTACAGAAGCATTATTTGCTAAAGTTATTGCCCCACTTAAAGTATTTAATCCAGCTGAATTATATATTGCTCCTTGATTTGAAAGCCCAGTAGAACTTAAAGTAAATGGCTCAGCCAATGCTAAATTATTACCATCTAAATACAATGTTCCAGTTCCACTTATTGAAGTATTACTTGCTGTTGCATTGTTTCCTAAAGCATTCGAATTATTTATTTTTACAATACCTGTAGTAATTGCAGTTGGACCTGCGTAGTCATTTGAAGATGAACTTAAACTCAAAATACCATTTCCGTCTTTTGTTAATCCATTACTAACAGCTCCGGTAATTTTACCAGTTATAAATGTGTTTGCAGCTCCTCCTATTGACAATCCTGTATTTAAAATAACAGCATTTGCAGCTTTATTGAATGTTAAACTACCAGCATCTGTATTAATTCTAGCAGCAGTAGTAGCAACTGTTATTGTATTGCCTAAAATATTGTCCCCGCTAATATTCCTTATTACACCATCATTTGAAATACCTGTACCAGAAATTGTCATTACTTCATCCGGAATTGTTATGCCGTCTTGTAATTGTAAGGCAGCTAAATTTGCAATGGTTGTTGAACCAACAGTTGAACCTAACGCATTATTATGTCTAATATTTAATACGCCGCTTCCTACCACAATATTTCCATCAAAACTGCTATTGTCTGCGGTAAGACTTAATGTATTTAAACTGGTGCCGTCTTTTGTTAAAATTCCTGAACCAACAATACTTCCATTTATAACAACTGCTCCATTAGTTAATCCTCCGATATTTAAATTATAGTTACTAGCGGATATCACATTGCCAGTATTGGTAAATGACAACATGCCTGCATCTGCATTTATTCTAGCATTAGCTCCAATATTTATAATTCCAGAATAGGTATTTACATCAGAGATGTTTCTAATAACTCCGTCATTTGATATACCTGTACCACTTATATTAATTATTTGTTCAGGGACAACTATACCTCCTTGAATTTGCATTGCTGCACCATTACTAATTGTGGTGGCTACAGACGTGGATCCAAGTGCATTAGCATTTCTAATATTTAATACCCCTGTATTCACTGCAATACTACCTGTAAATGGTGTGTTGTCTCCACTTAGGATTAACATTCCTGATCCGTCTTTTGACAAAGCACCACCATTATTGATTACCCCAGAAACTAAATTAACTCCAGAACCACCTAATGTAATTCCATAATTATTAGTTGAAGTTTCAATAGCTGTAATTGCATTTGTTAATTTCAAAGTATCTGCACCCGCATTTATCCTAATTCCATCTGATGCAAGTGTAATTGTATTGGTTAATGAATTCACCCCGGTTATATTTCTAATTACACCAGTATTATTTATACCTGTTCCATTAATTGTAATAGGCTCTGGCAATATTAAATTATAGGAAGCAGCCCCATCTATTCTAATTGCTGCGCCGGAATTAACAATAGTTGAACTTGCACCTGCTATTCCACCTAATGCTGCCGAATTTTTTACACTTACTACCCCGTTATTTATATTAGTCACTCCAGTATAAGTATTGGTACCACTAAGAATTAAAGAGTCAAGCCCAATTTTTGTAATCGTACCATTTGCCCCAGAGATAATTCCTGAAATATTAATACCTCTTACTGTTTGTAATGTTAATCCAAAACCAGCTGTGTTTATTCCACCATTACTTACAACTAGTGAGTCTGTTGTTGCCGAACCTGTGGAAGTAAATAAAGCATCAGAAGCCAAGGTTAGTGCACCACTCAATGTATTTTTATTACCCATGTTCTTAACAACACCACTTGCTCCAACACCAGACCCATTTACGGTAATTGGTTCCGGTATTGTTAAATTAGTTGCATCAATCCTAATTCCAGCACCGTCATTAACTGTTGTTAAAGAAGATGCAGTTCCAAGTGTCGAACTTCCCAATGCGTCACTATTTTTTATACTCACAACGCCATTTAAAATATTAGTAGCACCACTATATGTATTTGAACCACCCAATATTAAAGTGTCCGTACCTAGCTTATTTATCACTCCGTTCGTTCCAGAAATTGCAGCAGCAATTTGCATTCCTTTTTCTGTATTAATGGTTAACCCATAACCAGCTGTATTAATTCCGCCTGTTAAAATAACCAGCGAATCTGTTATTAAGCTTCCAGTAGAAACAAATGTAGATGGCGAAGCAAGTGTAATTACCCCATTAAATTTATTGGCTCCACCTGGATTTCTAATTACGCCCTGATTCGCTACATAACCCGTTCCATAGGTTGTAATAGCTTCTGGAATAATCAAACCAGTTCCATCCATTTTTAAAGTAGCATTGGTAGTGGCAGTTCCAAGGGTTGTTAAACCTGAACCTGTTCCGGCAGTTTGACTTCCCAATGCATCTTTATTACTTATAATTACAACACCATTATTAATTGATGTATTTCCAAAATATGTATTTGCACCGCCTAAAAGTAAAGTATCAGTTCCATTCTTAATAATAGATGCCCCTGCATTACTTGCTGTTCCCGAAATTATACTAGCAATTCTAATTCCTTTACTTACATCTAATGTTAAAGGGAAAGATGCAAGCCCTATAACGCCAGTTTTAATAATTAACGAATCTGTTGTATTAATACCTGTTGATACAATTGTAGCAGCTGCTCCTAAAGTAATTCCTCCAGTATAAGTATTATTACCACTATTATTTCTAATTGCACCTTCTCCCAATATTGAACCAGAACCATATAATGTGAATGCTTCCGGTACAATGAATCCATCTCCTATTATTCTAAGTGTAGCATTTGTAGTAGCAGTTCCAACTTGGGTAGACGAAGATCCAGTTCCTGCAACTGCACTTCCTAAAGCATCTTTATTTTTTATAATTACTGCTCCTGTATTAAATACATTAGCGCCACTAAATGTATTCGCAGCATTAAGCAATAAAGTATCTAAACCATTTTTAATTAATCCTCCAGTTCCAGAAATGATACCAGATAAATTAGTACCCTCAAGTGCATTTATAGTAAGAATATTAGCTCCTGTATTTATATTGCCCAATACTACTAGCGAATCGGTTGACAAAATTCCGCTTGAAGTGATACTAGCATTACCAGATAATGTAATTGGACCAGCTAAAGTATTCATTCCAAGTGTATCCCTTATAACACCTAATGTGTTAAATCCAGTACCAGATATAGTAAACGGCTCTGTAATAGCTAAACCAGTTCCAGAACCGTCGACAATTAATGTTCCTCCATTAATAACAGTATGATTTGTAGAAGCGCTTGTACTAACTCCCAATGCATTATTAGATTTCACTCTAATAACTCCATTTGATAAAGTAGTAATACCACTATATGTATTATCCGAACTTAATACTAAAGTGTCTACCCCATTTTTTGTGATAGCAACTGGACCAGACATTAACCCACTAAATTGTAAATTTAATGGTGTTGTATTATTTAAAGTAACCCCTGATAAATTTAAACTAGCAGTTCCTGTACTGGTAATATTTCCAGCACCATAAACCATACCCACTGTTTCTGTGTTACCGTTTAAGTCAAGAGATGCTCCACTATTTATAAGAATACTTGCACTATCACTAATGGTACTACCTGAACTTGTATTGAATTTTAGAATACCTTGTTTAATTGTATCGGAAGCTTTATAAAAAATGTCTGCTGAACTTACATAACCAGGCCAAATTGTCTTTGTAAGTATTAATGTTCCTGGACCATCTTTAATAATATTTCCTACAGCAAAAGTACTACCTAACAATTGTCCATCTAAAACATCTGGATTTACATTTGACGTATTGATAATTAAATTACCTGGTTTAACTTTTAAAAGGTTAGCATTGGAAGTTCCTGCTCCACCACTACCACCAGGAGTGGTATTAATGTTTCCATAAATAGAAATACCATTATATGCATTTAATTTAACTACACCCCCGTTACCACCCACTCCAGATAATCCTAAGTTATCGCCCCCTTTAGACTCAATAGATCCATTAGCCGACATAATTATTTTACCTGCAGACGTAAGTGTTATGTCCCCTCCAGTATTTGCAGTATCCCCTGCAATAGACTGTGAGGTTCCATTCAATTTAAGATTGCCATAAATATTAATATTACCAATATTACTTACAAAATCAATATTAGGTACCGGAACTGCAGTTGAAGACGTATAACCTGTTCCTGTCAAATTAATGTCTTTA